>Ga0307509_10000113_pt1 | contig 116711 bp, 96 predicted proteins | sample 10_EM_MG_FD_202245 | JGI IMG/M metagenome (GOLD analysis project Ga0307509, IMG submission 202245) | Populus trichocarpa ectomycorrhiza microbial communities from riparian zone in the Pacific Northwest, United States - 10_EM | ecosystem: Host-associated > Plants > Roots > Unclassified | place... | reverse complement strand
TTCGGCCTTGGTTCGGCCTTGGTTCGGCCTTGGTTCGGCCTTGGTTCGGCCTTGGTTCGGCCTTGGTTCGGCCTTGGTTCGGCCTTGGTTCGGCCTTGGTTCGGCCTTGGTTCGGCCTTGGTTCGGCTTCGCTCGGCATGGGGCGCGTTGTGCGACCACCCACGCGAGCCTGCATTTGCCAGATTCCTCAAGCGCCAGCAGGCACTTCCGGGCATTCACTTGGCCGCGCAATAGCGTGCTGAGCGCACCTCCGGACGCCGGACAACGACTAGGATGCGCCTCGGATGCGAAACCATCGGCACGCTGCAGTGGCCATACTCGCCCTCCTGATCGGCGCCTCCGGCTGTCAGAAGGGCACTTCCAAGGACAATCCCGCGGGCGGCTCAGGCTCGAGCGTGGGCTCCGCCAAGGGGTCCGGATCCGCGAGCAAAGCAGGCTCCGGCGCGGGCTCGGGCTCCAGCGCACCGATCGTCGAAGTCGACATCGACAGCAAGGACATCTTGGCGCGCACGGAGACGACGCCCGAGGTGTACGTCAAGCACGTGATGATCGGCTGGAAAGAGCTGGTCGCCGGCCGCGGCGCGCGCGCCGACAAGCGTGCTCTCGAGCGCAGCAACGCCGATGCGGCCAAGCTGGCGCAGGAGATCGCGGCCAAGCTCAAGGCCAAGCCGGAGTCACTCGACGAGCTCATGCAGCAGAGCTCCGAGGACACGGCATCGGTCCAGAGCGGCGATCCGTACCTGATCAAGGCCGATGGCCCGTTCGTCCAGGAGTTCAAGAACCTGGCGATTCGTCTCAAGGAGAAGGAAGTCGGCCTGGTCAAGACGCGGTCCGGTTACCACGTGGTCGTGCGGGTCGCGAAGCCGCCGCTGGATCCGGTCGAATCGGCCGACATCCTCGCGCGCGAGCCCGAGCCCGGCACCGCGCAGGTCCAGCACATCCTGATCGGCTGGAAGGACACGGCGGCGTCGAAGTCGGGCGCCGGCGACAAGCGCGCCTTGACGCGGACCAAGGCCGACGCCGACAAGCTCGCGACCGAGGTGCTCGCCAAGGTGCGCGCCAAGGGCGACATGGCCAAGCTCATGAAGGAGTACTCCGAGGATCCGGGCTCGAAGGACAACGCCAAGGTGTTCGACATCGCTGGCGAGGTGCCCCCCGGCTTCGAGGCGTTCAAGAACCTGGCGGTCCGGCTGAAGCTCAACGAGGCCGGCATCGCCAAGACCCAGCTCGGCCTGCACGTCGTCAAGCGCGTCCCGCCACCGCCACCGCCGGCGCCCGACACGCTCGACTCGGTGGACATCCTCAAGCGCGAGCCGGTGACCCAGAAGGCCAAGGTCAAGCACATCCTGCTCGGCTGGACCGAGGTGCACGCCGACGACGAGCGCGGCAAGAAGCGCGATCGCGCCACGCTCGAGAAGCTGGTCAAGGCGACCGTGGCCAAGCTCAAGAAGGGCGACAAGATCGAGCCGCTCATGACCGAGCTGTCCGAGGACACGGGCTCCGCGAAGTCGGGCATCAGCTACGACGTGACGCCCGACGCGGGCCTGGTTCCGCCGTTCAAGAACCTGTCGCTGCGCCTCAAGCTCAACGAGGTGGGTGTGGTCAAGACCGACTTCGGTATCCACATCATTCAGCGCGTCGAGTAACCGACGCAACAGTCGGGATCAGTCAGGGTTGGTTGGCGCTCGGCGCCACCAGTCGCGGATCGCCTTGAGCAGATCGGTGTAGAACGCCAAACCCAGTCCGAGCGCGACCGGCACGACGCTGATCATGGACATGATCTGAGCGAGCGCATCCTTGAGCCCGGCCATGGCATCGCGCTCAAGCGAGAACGTCATGATCTCATGGTCGCCGCCCGCGATGTTGAAACGGTACACGGGCGACGCTTGCTCCTTGAGGATCAGGCTTTTCTCGTACGAGCAGTACTTCGTGGCGCATGGCGTTGCTTGCCCTGCCTCCGCGACATCTCTAATGGTCGACTGGCTCATGTACGCGGTCATCCGGACCTGCGCGGTGGACGGCTTGCCACACTCGCGATTGACATAGGCCGTCACGGGCGTGCCGTAGTCGGCGCGCGTCGGGTAGTCGACCATATACGTGCACCCATCGCCCGCAGTGATGGAGGACACAGTGCGTTGGCCGCGGAGAAGGACGACGTAGGCGGCGAAGATCACAGCCGACAGCGCCGCGCCGATGGCGATCAGTTTGGTCTTGCGTTGCCATCGGCCCTCCGTATACGACGGCGCTGGCGCGAAGTGGGCGTGGGCCCAGGCCGCGAGCAACGGGATCGTGACGCCGTAGCGCCGGCCGTCATGGGTGACTAGTCCGAGCGCCTCGAGCGCCTCGAGTGCGGTTCCGAGCGCGGACGGACCGGGAAGTAGCCCCTTGACGTGGGCGAGGGTTCGGGGCTTACCGGACAGCGCGTAGAGGACGTGGCGTTCATCGTCCAGGAGCACGGCATCGAACATCGTGCCGATCGGCCGCTGCACCGCTGCCAGGCGGCGCGACGCGTTCGAGACGTGAGGAGCTTCGACGACCACGACGTCGAGCGGCCCGGCCTCGATCGCGTCCCGAGAGGCGCGATACGCCTCGCTGCACAGCGCGAGAAGCATACCGACGTGGCCGTTCGTTATCGCGTGGAGCCTCTGCATCGCCGGTGGGGAGAACATGGCCGTGCCGGCGCCGAGCTCCGCGACGAGGTACGACACATCGCGCAGCGAGAGCTGCCGGACTGCGACTGACTGGGGCCGCACCGGATTTCGCCAAACGCCAAACGCCGCGCGCTCAAGCTCACCGCCCCGCACGCTGGAGATCATGAGGTCGAGCTTGCGCCGCGCGCTCATCTCCCCCAGCGCCACCCAAAGGTCCCGTGCGTCCTTTTCGCCCTCGACGATCTGTGCCACGAACCAGTCGGCGTCCTCGAGCACGACGATGGGGATGCTCCCCGCCTGGAGCGACCCGAGTGTCTGCGCGAGCCGCTCGCGAGGTACGCGATGCTTCAACGCCTCGAGCTTGGCAGCCAGGGTCTCCTGCATACTGGCGTCGGGTATCGTGTCGAGCCGGGCCGCGGTGCCCGCGAGTTGATCGAGCGCGCTGAACAGCTCGCTGTTGAGATCGGCCACCTTGGTCCCGATGTCGCCGCACCGGATCACTAGGAACTCGCGCGCCGGCAGGCTGTACTGCACAAGTTTGATGAGCGTGCTCTTGCCGGACCCCGGGAGCGCCAGGATGCTGATCACGCGACGGCGCGTCTGCAGAGACACGAGGATCTGGTTGACCAGCTCGCCCATTCCGACGTAGCGCATCGGGTCGACGTCGGCTGTCGGGGTCTCGAACGGGTTGTGCCGCGCGTGGAGGTCGTGGAGCCGATGCTCGACGATGTCCGATAGACGATTCTGGCGATAGGCCCGCTCGATCTCGCGCAGCCAGATTGGGACGACGATCGTATCCATGTCGCGGCGAAAGTCCGCAATGGTGGCGCGCACACCCTCGCCGAGTTCGCCAGACGCCGAGACCACGATCGCGATCTTCGTGGTCTTGGAGCCGAGCTCCTCAATGTGCGAGCGCAGCGGCTTGACGTACGCCGCGAACGTCTTCTTGCCCAGGATGCCGGCATCCTGGGCGCTGTCCAGCTGCTCGTCTCCCATGAAGATCGCGAACCAGTCGTGGTCCGAGGGCGCGTGCGGCGCGTCGGGCATCGCCAGCTTGACGACGCCCCTGCTGACCGAAGTGGACGAGGCAAAACCCTGTGCAAATAGCCCCATGAGCGCCTCCTTGGTGGCGCTCATTTCTGGCGGGATCGCAGCCTCGAGCGCGTGCCAGGGCTCGCCGGCCGCAGTTGTCGTGCGGAGTGTGGCGGGGCCGACGACGCGAGCAGATCCAGAAGTGTCCTGGCGCGCCTGCTTCCTGGTGCGCGGCTCCGCGGAGCGGACCACTGTCTGCGCGACGTGCGCGCCGAGCCCAAGGTAGTTGCGACAGCGGGTGACAGTATGCGCGGCGGCATCGGCATCGCCCGCGAATGGACGCAACGCGACGGCGAGTTCGGCCACGTTGGCGAACCGCTGATCGGGGTGCTTCGCCAAGCACCGTCTGATCACGGCCTGGAGCCCCCGGCTGACTACGGGTGGCAGCGGTGCCGGCTCGCGGGTCAGGATCGCGGCGACCACATCGGCGAAGCTCGCGCCTTGAAACGGCGATCCGCCGGAGAGCAGCTCGTACAGCACGCAACCGAGCGACCAGATATCGGTCCGGGCGTCGATTTCCGACGATGACCGCGTCTGCTCCGGCGACATGTAACCTGGAGTGCCCATGATCGCGTTCTCGCCCGTTACGAAGCTATCGGTGCTCGAGAATGAGGTGGCTGCCTTAGCGATCCCGAAATCGAGGATCTTGATCTGGGGACCGAGCGGCGCATCGGTCATCAGGATCATGTTGTCCGGCTTGATGTCGCGATGGATGATGCCGATCGCATGGGCCTCAGCGAGTGCGATGCATGCCTGTAGGATGTAGTCGACTACGATGCCGGGCTCGGTCTGCCTACCGCGATACGCGCTCAAGCTGTCGCCGGCGACGAACTCCATGACGATGTACGGCGTGTCGTCGTCGAGGACGTCGACGTCGTAGATGTCGACGATGTGCTCGTTGCGTAGTGTGGCGATCGTGCGCGCTTCCCGGAGCAGGCGGGCACGCAACTCGCCTGCGTTCGCGAGCGGCGCGTCGAGGAACTTGATCGCGACCCGCCGTCCCAGCCTCGCATCGGAGGCGAGCCAGACGCTCCCCATCCCGCCCTGGCCCAGTTGGCGCTCGAGGCGATACTTCGAGGCGAGCTCCCCCGCGACGAGCTTCATCTTGCCACCAGTCCTTCCTCGCGTGCGCTGCACGGTAAATTGTCCAACGCCAGTCGGCCACGTGTCCGGACTCGCGGAGCAGCAAAACGCGGCACAGCGCGCGGCGCCGCGGCGCATGCTGGCGCTCGTCCTCTGTATTGGGGCCGCGCTGGGCATCGCACCAGCCGGCCTCGATCCGCTCGACTCCGGTGTACATCGTAGGCACCGAGCCGGTCGTCGGATCGACCGCGTTCAGCGCGGCGCGAGTATATGCCTCCTCCTCGAGCAGGATCCGTATCGACGTTGGCGCGATGACGCGGCACTGCGCGAGCCGATCTGCTCGCCGACCACGACGCCGGGGCCTGTGACGGCGAGCGTCGGTCGTTGGCCGGCCTGTGCAGCGCGCTACCATCGCGCAGCGCCGTCGCGAGGCACAGCCAACAAGGAGGTATCGTCTTCGTCCTTATAGTCGAACTCGCCGCGCAGCTCCTCGAAGCTGAAATTGAAGTACACCTCGGACGCGTCGACAGTGTCCGTCACCGAGCGCGTCCGATGGCAGATGTCGGCGCTCGCCTCGTCGTTGGGGCGGCGCTGGGGTGCTACGCCGCGGGGACGCGCGAAACCGCGGGGACACCGGCTCTGTATGTCCTCGCGATCAGGCGCGTGACGCTGATCGATCCGTCGAGTGCTAGCGCTAGCACTCGAGATCGCGGGCGCCGACTCGATGCGCGGTCACCGCGCGGTGACGATGCTGCATCCCAGCCCGAGGCCATAGGCGGCGCTCTCGTCCGACGGGCCCCAGATGTGGGCGCTGGTGGCGATCTGGCCCTCCGTGCATGGCAGCGCGTTCGCGTCCCCGCCGCTGCCTCCTTGGGCATCTGTGAGGGTGATCGCGCCAATCTGACCGGTCCATCCGGGGTCGCCCGCGACCAGCGAGACCGCCGCGCACTGCAGCACCAGCTGATCGATCGCGCTGCCGAATCGCCCCGAGAGGCCGACCACGAACTGATCGCTCGGACACGACAGCGTCCAGGTCGTCGAAGTCGTCGTACCGCGAACCGCCAGGAGCACCCCTGGAGTGGCCGTGGTCTCGTAGCCGCCGGTCATCGCGGTGCCGACGTGGATCGCGCCGCAGCGGCCCTGCACCTCGGAGACGATGGCGCCGACCGCGCCCAGCGGAGCGGTCGAGCCTGAGAACGCGATCAGCGCCTGACCGGTCGGGCAGAGGTCGATCGCCCACTCGCTCTCGCCACCGCCGAACTCGGCGGTGGTGTCGCCGGTGATCAGCGCGATCGCGGTCGGCGCCGCGGCGTCGGCCGGTGGCGCGTCGGCGACTGGACTGTCGATGGCATCGCGGTTGCCCGAGCTCGCGTCAACGGGCTCATCCGGCCCGGCATCGGCGCGCGGCTTCTCGATTTTTCCGCAGCCCGGCCCCAGCGCCATGAGGGCAGCCAAGATCATCTGCCACCGACTACGATACAACATGCGCTTACATCCTCCGCGTCGTTGGTGGTTCGGGCGCCGTTGCCCGGAACGCCGGTTGTGAACACGGCTGCGCGATGATGACCAGCTCACCGGCGCTTCGCAATCCATGACGCCACCTCGGTCGCCGCGCCGCGGGCCGACCTGCGCGGTGGCACACCTCACGAGGCGGTGTAGTCCGCCTAGATGGGCGATTCGCCGTACGGGCGGCCTGGCGCCGCAATCGGCGACCAGCCGCGGATGTCAGCCGGGTACCGCCTTGCGTGAGCCACGGAAATGAGCGCGAGCTGCTCGGCTCGAGCAGCTCGATTCCGCGAACCCCAAGCCCGGCACGTTCGGCAGCACGAGTGCCACGCCATCGCGAAGCCGGGCACGACCGCCGAGCAGCGCGCGAGCCCGCGCGGTCTCGGTTTACGCCGCCGATGGCGTGACACCCACGCACGGAGCGGCGGGCAACGCGAGGTCGTTCGCCGCGCCGGTGACGAGCCGCTCGAACAGCGCATCGAGCGGCCACGTCGTCAGCGCGCGGTACATCGCGTCGCGCATCCAGAGCCCGGGACGCGTGCGCGGCGCGAAGAAACCGCCCACGCGCGCCGCACCCTTCTGGCAGCGTGTCGCGTACGGGCGCAGCCGCTGCTCGTAGCGCGCGACCGCTGCCGGCAGGTCGTCCGGGCTCGCCGCGAGCTCGCTGGCGAGGATGTACGCGCCGACCATCGCGACCGACGTGCCTTGGCCGCCGAGGGTGCCGCCGTGCGCCGCATCGCCGAGCAGGACGACGTTACGGCAGGCGAACCGCGGCGCGTGCACCGTGCTGACGTCATCGACGTAGAGGTCGGTGGCGCGCACGGCCTCGTCGAGCAACCGCGGCACCTCCCAGCCGGTGCCCGCGAACGCGTCCGCGAGCTCACGGACGATCACCTCGCGCTCGCGGGTCGCGAGCGGCGGCGCGCGGTGGACGAACAGCAGGCGAGCTTCGGCGGGATCGCGTGCGCTCGCGACGCTGACGCCGCGGCCGGGGCGGCTGTACGTGACGCCGCGGTGCGCGAGGTCGAGCACGTTCGGAATCGTGCAGCCAGCGACGCGATAGCCGTGGTGTCGCATCGTGACGTCGCCGAACACCAACCCGCGTGTGTGCGAGCGCAGTCCGTCGGCCGCGACCACGAGATCGTAGCGCGCGGTCGGGCCACGCTCGAGCTCGACCGCGCCATCGTCGGCGATGGCGGTGACCGCATCGCCGAAGCGATACGCGACCCGTGGCGACGTGCGCTCGTAGAGCAGGCGCACGAGGTCGCCGCGCAGGATCTCGACGTCGCCGCTCATCATCACCGCCGGCAGCACCGCGCGCGGCCGGCCGTCGCGCCCGAGCAGCTCGTGGCTGCCGAGCCGGGTCTGACGGTCGTGGATCGGCTGCCACAGATCCATGCACTCGAGCACGCGGCGGTGCACCGGGCCGCGGAAGTCGACGGCCTGGCCGCCTTCGCGCAGCGCGGGGGCGCGCTCGACGACGGTGACCGTCCAGCCGGTGCGGTCGAGCCAGTACGCGAGCGACGGACCGGCGATCCCGGCGCCCGCGATCAGCGCAGTACGTTGTACGGAAGTTGGCATGTTCTGTACGGTGTATCGGAAATATGAGCGCGGCAATATCGACGAAACATCGATCTTTCTGTGCTAGTACAGCATGGCCGGTACTGTGCAGGATCACGATCCTGTACTAGTACAGATGGGTGACTCCACCGCCGTTCCGCCGGATCGCCGCACAGTTGACGCAGCGGATCGCGAGCGGTGCGCTGCCGCCCGGATCGCGCCTGCCGTCGATCCGCGCGCTCGCGCGCGAGCACCGCGTCGCGACCGCCACCGCAGCGCACGCGGTCCGCGAGCTCGCGGCCGCCGGCCTGGTGAAGCCGGTCGCGCGAAGCGGCAGCGTCGTCGCGGGCGTGAAGGCCCGCAGCCCCGTGCCGGTGCGCCTCGCGAGCTCGGGCGACGCGCTGCGCGGTGAGGTCGTCCGTGCCGGAATCGTGATCGCCGACGAGGAGGGCCTGGCGGCTCTGTCGATCCGAGGCATCGCCGCCAAGGTCGGCGTCCCGCCGATGTCGCTGTACCGCCACGTCGCCAACAAGCAGCAGCTGCTTCTGCTGATGGCCGATGCGGCGTTTGCCGAGGAGCAGCTGCCGCGCCCGGCGCGGACGTGGCGGACCGAGCTCGAGCAGTGTGCGCGGCTCGAGTGGCGGCTGTTCCGCCGGCACCCCTGGCTCGCCCGCGTCGTGATCATCACGCGGCCGACCGCGCTGCCGCGCGCGCTCGCGTTCGCAGATCGCGCGCTGGGCGCGCTCGCACAGGCCGGCTTCGCGCCTGCGGATGCGCTGCGGATCCACATCGTCCTGCACGGCTTCGTGCAGGGCCTCGCGGTGAATCTCGAAGCCGAGCTCGAGGCGCTCGGCGAGAGTGGGATCACCGACGAGGAGTGGGTGCGGGGTCAGGTCGCGGGCTTCGCGCAGGTCGCGACGGCCGCGCGACTGCCGCACTTCATGCACGTGATCGAGGCGCTGTCCGGTGGCTTCGACCTTGACTTCGACGACGTGTTCGAGACCGGCCTGCGGACCCTGATCGATGGGCTCGCCGCACGGTTGCGGCGGTAGCGGGCCGCGTCCCTTCGCGAACGTCTGTCCGCCCGTGCAGGCTTGGTTCCCAGTGGGCCGATTCGACATGCGGCGGGCCGGTGGGCGCTCCTGGCCGACAGATATCGCCGCCGGAACGCGCGCGCCCGATTTCAGCCGATCACCGGGGTTACCGGACGCCGCGCAAGATCGGACGGACGACGCAACGATTGCGCGATCCGTTGCGCTCTGGCTGCACAACGCCAGCACTGTATCTGCTGCGCCGGGCCTGTTCGCCGAGCGCGCGCGGCCGATTCAACTGGCGACGCTACAGCGCAAGAGGAGCTCGTCATGCTGGACCCAATTCTCCAGAGTCTTCGCGAAGTCGACGGTGTGCGCGGTGCGATGGTCATCGATTCCTCCACCACCGTCATCGCGCATTGCGCCCACGCCATCTACGACCGGAGCATGCTGCAGCAGGTTGCGCGCTCGATCATAGGCACGGTCGAGTCGGTGCAGCTGCTCGCGGACGACTGGGACGCGATGAGCGCGCAGTTCGATGACGGCAAGCTGCTGCTGCGCCGCCTCCGGAACCCCGGTCCCCGACCGCAGCTCCACCTGCTCGCCGTGATCACCGACGCGTCGGTCAACGTTGCGTTCCTCGGTGTCGCGCTACGGGTCGCTTCCTCCAAGCTCATCGCAGCGCTCGAGGCCGGCCCGGCGGCGCCGAGCACCGGGCCGATGCCACCGCCACCGGCGATGACCAGCGCGGTCACCGCGCCACCGGCCGCCGCGGCAACCGCCGAGCCCGCCAGGACCAGCCGCACCTGGTCCAGCTCGAAGGTGGGCAGCTCGATCCTCGGGATGCCCGAGGCCGCCGGAGCGGACGCCGTGAGCTCGGCGTACCTGACCGCCTGCGCCAAGGCCCTGACCACCAGCGTCGGCCCGATGGCGCGGCTGTTCATGCGCGAGGCGCTCCGCAAGATCTGCGGCGACCGGCCGTTCACGAACAGCGACGGCCCCGCACTGCTCGCTCAGCTCGCGGCGACGATCCGGGACGCCGACGACCGCGCCAAGTTCCAGCACGCAACCTCCGCACTGTGATCCTCGCCTGTTTACCACCACCAAGGACCGATCATGTTGAACCTCATCCGCAGTAAGCTGAGCCTCAAAGTCTCGATCGCGCTGGCGATCATTGTCGTGCCGCCGATGGTGATCGCCGCGACCTTCATCACGTCGCACGAAGCGGCGCGGCAAGAGGAGCTGACGGTCAACTCGGCCAAGCTCGCGACGATGACCGGCGCCAAGATGTACGCCGCGACGCTGGAGACCGGGCTCGACGAGGGGCTGTACACGCTCAAGGATCTGTTCGAGCCGATCTACGAGGACGTCAAGGGGTTCGACTTCGCCGGCAAGCCGCGGTTCCACACCAAGTACGACTTCTACACCGACCGCGCCGTCGTCGGATTTCAGGAGGAGATCCTGAAGGCAGCGCCGGACTTCCTCTATGCGGTCGGCACCGACATCAACGGCTACATCCCGACTCACAACAGCAAGTATGCGCGGCCGCTGGTCAACGACCCCGCACAGGACCTCCGCGGCAATCGCACCAAGCGCAAGTTCGACAACACGGTCGAGCTGACCGCGTCCAAGAACGTCGAGCCGGTGCTGGTCCAGCATTACTTCCGCGACACCGGCGAGCTCGCCTGGGACGTATCGTCGCCGATCTACGTCAAGGGCCGGCACTTCGGCGGCTTCCGGCTCGGCGTGTCGATCACCTCGATGACCGCCCACAGGCGCGCGCTGCTGCTCGAGCTGTCGACCGTGTTCGGGTTCCTCGGCCTGGTCACGATCGGGTTCATCTTCATCATGTTGCGGCGCTCGATGAAGCCGCTCGAGCGACTCGCCACCACCGCGAACGCGATCAGCACCGGCGAGGGCCTCGACACGCCCATCCGGCCGGCAAGCCGGGACGAGATCGGCCAGATGGCGAGCTCACTCAACCGGCTGCGCGCGAGCCTGCAGGCCGCGATGGAGCGTCTCGACACCTGATCTCTCACCTCCCCCCCGCCCTAGCCAAGGACACAATCATGACCCCGAATCTGCATCGCATGTTGCTCCTCGCGGCGCTGGCCGCCGCCCCCGCGCTCCCCGCGACGGTGATCGCTGAGCCCGCCGCCATACGCGGCGCGGACGCGCCGCGCCCGACGGACTCGGCCGACGGGCTGAGCGCGCAGGACCGCGACGTGCTCGCGGCGGCCGAGCAACTCGCAGCACAGGCCAGCCAGACCCTGGAACAATGGATCACCATGCAGGCGACGACCGAGGACCGCCTGTTCGCCCGGCTGTACTTCCCGATCGCAAGCACCGATCCGCAGAAGTACAGCTCGACCTACGACGCGCTCGCAGACCGCGATCTGGTCAAGTTCGAGGACATCGGACTGGCCCACGCACCCGCGCTGCAGTACGCGATCGTGACCGACAGCAATGCCTACGTCCCCGCACATAACTCACGTTTCACGCAGCCGCTGAGCGGCGTCGTGGCGCAGGACTATATCAACAACCGGACCAAGCGGATCCTCGGTGACCTCGCCAGCATCACGGCGGCGCGCAGCGAGGCCCGATATCTGATCCAGCGGATCAAGCTCGAGACCGGAGACGTGATCTACGACATCTCGGTGCCAGTGACGGTGCGCGGCAAGCACTGGGGCTGTGCGCGCATCGGCTACTCGCGAACGGAGTAGTGCGCGGCCACGGTCGGCCGGCACCCCATGGCGTGACGTCCACTACCGCAGGGTTGCGCAGGGAAACACGGAGCTGCTGACGATGTAGACATTGAACATCGTATCGACGGCGAGCTGCCCGGTGATGCACGTACCGGGCGTGGCGGTCGCCAGCTTGATCTCGGCGGTGTTGTTGTTGCCATTGCTGCTCGTCGTGGTGCGCGAGTACGACACCGTGTACTGGCGGTCGAGACCCAGCCCGTTGATCTTGAACTTGGTGCCGACGCTCCAGTCACGCGTGAAGGTCTCCGAGGTATCGAGCGCTTCGCTGTACTTTGCCTGGCACGTGATCGATCGGTTCGCCGTCACTGGATCGCTGAGATTGCGCGGGCACGTGCCGCCCTGCACCGGGCGGAACCGATCGGCGTTGAGCGCCGGATTGGCGAGCACGGTCCACGTCGTCTGATCGACGAACGGATCGAGCGCGAGGATCCGAGTGCGGACGTCGTCCTGTGTGAGTTGTGCCAGGAACAGCGTGCGATACGTGTCGACCACGGTGTCGGGGTGCAGTAGCTCACCGACGGTGAAGTCCATCATCACTGGCAGCGTCGGATCGAACGCGGGATTCACCCACGGCTGGGTGGCGACGCCAAACTGCATGAGCTCCGGCAATCCGGTGCAGGGGTCGTACCGATCCACCTTGGGATTCACCCACAGGCTGACCACGTCGCGGTTGTGGTCGGCGACGTCCGCGTTGAACGTCAGGTTCTCGGTCAGCATGGACGATCGTTGCAGGCTGAGCTTCGTGGTGGTCTCGTGCTGAAACTTCAACTGAGCGCTGGCGCTACTGTCGGCCAACGACCAGCTGACCGACAGGGCGCCGCCAGAGCTGTTCTTGGTCTGCCAGGTCGAGCCATTGCTGTCGCCAGCAGCATAGCTGATGCTGCTGCGGTTGCCGGGCACCTGGTAGTTGATCGAGCGCACGACGAACGCGGGGGTGCCAAGGGCGTGCGTTCGGGGCTCGCGGCTGACGGCGACGTTGCAGATGTCACTGGGCCAGGTGCCGTCGACGTCGTCACCGCAGGTATAGGTCGCGGTGGTTGCGGTGTACGACGTGCAGGTCGACAGATCGGCCGGGTTGTTGAGCTCGTTGTACTTCCACGAGCCGAACCCGGAACACGACACACTCGGCCCAAAGAAGTCGGGTGCACGATTTTGATAGTCGAAATTGCATTCGCTGCCCGGGCTGATCGAGTAGAAGAAGCCGACATCCTCGTACTGCTGGATCTTTCCGCGAAACGAATACAGCGTTGATAGTTCGGACTCGGCGAGCGCGACCGGTGGCTCATCTTCAGCGAGGCAGCCGCCGCCGGCCAGGGTCAACGCAGACGCCATGACGACTTGATTGCATCTCATCTTACATACTCCTTATGTGCGACACAAAACCTCTTCACTTGCGTGGTGCGCAGGCCCGAAGTGCCACGGGACACTGCGGGTGAACTCCAGATGGAGATGCCGCCGGTCACGAGATGTAGCGGTGTTTCTTGCCAGGGAGCCACCCCTACCAGCTCTGGCGACTTCCTCACGCCCGGTCTATGATGCCCTCGCGGCCGAGAGCCGGAGTGTGGGCCTGTTCTTCGCGGGGCACACGGGGAGCGAGTATCCCGCGCTGGTGGCTGCCGCGGCTGGGCAGCGGACGATCGAGCACGGAGGCGGCATGATCCCCTGTTCGCAGCGCATCCGGGAGCAACTCCGCGCGGATACCGCGCACGCTTGGCTCGCCACGATGTTCGCATCCGACGCGACGGCCGAGGCAATCCTCCCCGCCATCGCGCGGGCCGGCACATGGTTCACCCCCACGCTGGTGTCCTGGCGCGGGCACGCTGGATCGCGAGGCCGTCGCCCGCCTGGATGGGATCCGCTACTTGCCGGCTCCCCTCGAGAAGTGGTGGGGGACGCCCGAGCCGGCGCCGGGCCCCTTGGAGCTCGAGCTGCTGTCGGAATTCGGGCCGTTGACCGCGAGCGCTTACCGCGCCGGGATTCGTTTGCTGGCCGGCAGCGATGCAGGCGATCCCAACGTGGTACCAGGCTTCGCGCTGCACGACGAGATGCAGCTGTTCGTCGAGGCGGGCGTGCCTCCCCTGGTGGCGATCCGCAGCGCGACTCTCGAGCCCGCCCGCGCGCTGGGCGTCAGCGAGCGCGTGGGCTCGATCGAGCGGAACAAGGCGGCGGACGTCGTGTTGCTCGGCGCGGATCCCCTCGCCGATATCCGCAACACGCGTCGTATTGTCGCTGTCGTGTTGAACGGGCGGCTGGTCACCGCGGCACAGCTCGCGGTGCAGATCGAGCCGCTGCGCCGCCCTGATCGACAGCTGTGATCTTGACCGCGGGGCACGATCTGGTTCCCCAGGTTCGCAAGGTGATCCCGCGATGATACAGTGGCGGGGATCCGGCCGGTGTCGGACCAAAGGTGACTTCATGCTGCGGTGCTGTTTGGTGTCTGTGTTCGTTGGTTTCGTCGGTTGTGGCAGCGTTCAGCCGAATGCGCCGGCCTCGTGCTCGGCGCCGCTGGCGCAATGCGGGGAGGACTGCGCGAACCTGCAAGCCGACCACGATCATTGCGGGAGCTGTGCGACCGTCTGCGCGGCGGCGGAGGTCTGTTCCGCCGGCACGTGCGAGTCGAGCTGTCAGGCGCCCCAGAGCTCGTGCGGCGGCGCGTGCGTCGACCTCGCGTCCGACGCTGTGCACTGCGGCACGTGCGACAACGCGTGCCCGGCGTCCGAGAGCTGCGTCGCAGGGACGTGCGTGAGCTACGGCACGGGCCGCGATGGCGACGTCAGCCTGATCTCGGCGGTGGACATCAACGTCGACAGCCTCGGCGCATCGGACGACGCCAACGGCGCGTTCGCCGACGGTGTCGCGTTCAAGGTCGTGACGGATCCGACCGGGAGCTCGATCCTGGTCGCCGGCAGCGTGACCGGCGCCATCGTGGCCGGAGATCGGCTGCTGCTGATCAACCTGCAAGGAACGCCCGACGACGCGAGCAGCGTGGGCAAGTACGAGGTCCTCGAGGTGGCGTCGGCCATGGATAGCGAGATCCACGTCGCACAGCCCATCGTGCTGTCGTACAGCGGGATGAACTTCGCCAACCAGAAGGTCGTCGTCCAACGAATCCCTTCGTACAGCTCGGTCGCCGAGAGCGGCGGTGGTCGGATCACCGCGAGCGCGTGGGATGGACTGGCAGGAGCGGACACGGGGCAGCCGGTCGCGACCGGCATTGTCGCGATGTCCGTGAAGGGGACGCTGTCGATCGCCGGATCGGGGATCGACGTGAGCAACAAAGGATTTCGTGGCGGGGTCGCCGGAGTCCACGGCCCCGAGGACGCGTCAAGTCCGAACCTGACGTCCGGGGGCCAGAGCGGCGGCGTGGGGGCCGCCTCGGCCGTGGGAGGCAAGGGCGGTGGTACAGGCAGCGGTGGTGCAGGTGGGTTGGGCAGCTTTGCTGGCGGTGCCGCGGGACGGGGTGGCGGCGGCGGTGGCGCATCGGCGGACAACGACATGTGTGGCATCGAAGGCTCCGGCGGCGGTGGTGGAGCGCCGTACGCGAGCGGCGCGAACCTGTCGAGCCTCGGTGACGCGACGTTGACGCTCGGCGGGGGCGCCGCCGCCGGTGGTGGTGGCGGCGCGGGCGGCGTCGTCGCAAACCAGACCCCGACGTACGCGGCGAGCGGCGGCAACCAGAACGGCGCCGGCGGCACCGTCGGGCTGGCGTTCTCGGTGGGTGGAAGCGGCAGCACCGGCGGCGTGGGCGGCGGGATCGTGCTGCTGTTCGCCGGCACGTTCACCGGCCCGGGCAATCTCGCCGCGAACGGCGGCAAGGGCGGAAGCGGCGGAGGCGGCGGAGGTGGGTCCGGTTATGACGGCTCGGCGGGCGGCGGCGGCGGCGCTGGCGCGAGCGGTGCGGCCGGCGGCTCGATCCTGGTGCGCTACAGCGTCTCGACGTGGTCTGGATCGATCTCCGTCGCAGGCGGGGACGGCGGTGGCGGAGCGGGTGGCGGTGCTGGCGATGGTGATGGCGGTGGCGGCGGTGGCGGTGCCGGCACGGGTGGTGGCGGCGGTGGCGGTGGCACCCGGACAGCCTGCGGCACGCCGCTGACCAACGCGAGCAATGGTGGTGCGGGCGGCGCTGCGGGCCAGTGCGGCGCGATCATCGCGACCGCGAGTACCGGCTTCGGCGGCGGCGGCGCGGCCGGCGGCGGCGGTGGCGCGAGCGGCACGGGCAACTGCACGGCCACCGCCGCCAACGCTGGCGGCCTCGGCTCCGCGGGCGACGCGAACAACACGAGCAACGGCGCGGCCGGCAGCGCTACAACTAACGGCGGCGCGGGGGGCGCAGGGGGCAAGTCGACCCGTCCCGCGTGGAGCGGCGGGGGTGGCGGGGGGCAGGCCGGAACCACGGGCGCGATCGGGTTCACGAGCCTCCGGGTGTTCTGATCGGAGCAACGCGCCGCGGTAGCCACCCGGTCCCTGCGGCAGTGGCGAGCCGCCCGGGCCGCCCTCGGGGAGGCGGGGGTGCGAAGCGGACGCAGGAGGATCTCGAGGCGCTGTCGAGTCAGCTCGCCGCGTTCGTGAAGGCGAAGCCGAGCCTGCGCATCGAACAGATCAACAAGGAACTCGGTACTTCGACCAAGGCCCGGTCGACGGCTACCATCACAGAAACCGTGTCGCGCCACTCTGGCGCGACATAGCGCCATACAGGGCGAGATGACACTCACATACAGGCTGCTTCCAGGGCCGCGTAGAGCTCGACAAAAACCGCTGTTTGTCGCGGCGCCGCTCCGGAGCGAAACTGTGCATAATCGGTCGTTTCCTCTGCTACGAGGGCCGACCGGCGCCAGTCTTCTGCGTCCGCGCCGTTCGTCACGCAGGCAAGCAACTGTAACATCTCGATCTGAAACATCTCATCGTTCGCGTCGCGAGCGCCCGCGAGCAAGTCGATGGCCACGGTGTGCGCGTCGTCCTTCAGTTCGACCTCATGGCAAGCCCTCGCAAGGCGCGCCAAGATCGGCATGAACTCGGGCCTCGCCTTTACCCTGGGGGAGGCTTGTCGGATCAATGCCGCGAGTTGCACCAAGAGCGCTCGAGCCCGCTCCGGATCGCCGGCACAGGCGTACGTCTCAGCCGTACGCAGACGCATCACGACGGCAGACCATCCGGAGGCACCATCCATCGCGATCGTCGCCCTAGCGAGCGCCTGGCGATGGTCGCCCATCTTGCTGTCCGCGATTATACAGGCCTCCTCACACATCATCGCCAGATCCGCCTTCACACTCACGTTTCTGGCAAAAGGCTGGATGAGATCGAACTGGCGGTTCAACAGCATCGCCGCCAGAGAGTCGGCTACGTAGATTCCATGCAAGAAGGTCAAGCACTGCTCGCGTGAGGAGGCAATGCCCGACCACTCCGAGTCCGCGAGACGCAACGTTCCAAGCTGCAGCAGCCCAGCCAGTCCGGATGCCCATAGCGCCGAATACCGAGCCAACGCTTCATGCCACTGGCCGGTACGTGCTTCGATCCGGCCTAGATTGATCCAAGGCTGGACCGCGTACGATGCGACAGATGTCGCGCGGGAACGGCGCGCGAGTCGTCCGAGCCACTGTATGTGTCGCTCGGTGGCGGTCGATGCGGTTCGCATCTCGCCCCGCATCGCGGCGATTAGCCCGGCGTTGTTGACGACGGACGTCAACACCTCCGCCACTGTGCGTACCGTACGCGCCGTATCAGCGGTCCGCTGGACGGTGTTGACGAGCTGCCGAGCCCACGCGGCCAGAGGCTTACGCGCAATGCGGTCGTAGGGGGTCAGGAGCGCCGTGCTAATCGACGGCCGCGCAGGTCCGCCGCGCGGCACAGCAGCCACCGGCCGCGGAATCGAGTCTTCGCAATGCATATGGAGTAAGCTCAGGTCTCCGCCAGCGACGCTGCGGCGGGAGCCTGCGCAGAGGCGATGGTGAGCCTTTTGCCTTGGTCGCGGCACAGATCGATCTCCACGACATCTGGACCTAGACTGTGTTCCCGATGGCTGATGAGGATCACCGATAGTTTAGCTTGACGACGAAGCACAGCCCAGTATAGGTCCGCAGCGTCTTGGTCGAGATTTGCGGTGGGTTCATCGAGGAACAGCCAGTCGGGATCAGAGATCAGGGCTCGGACGAGCGCAAGCCGCGCGGCTTCGCCGCCAGATAATCGTGCGTTCCAGTCACAGTCATCGCCGATGTGGCTCTCGAGCTCACCCAACGCAAGCGACCTCATCAACGCCACGGCACGAGATCTTCGTTCGTCCGTGACTTCTTCTGGATAACAAATCGCTGCCAACAGCGTAGCGCAGGGGAAGTACGGCCTCTGTGGAATAAACATAGCCCCGCTCGGAATTGCCAACGTTCCAGATCCCCAGGGCCAGGCACCGGCGAGCGCTGCCAGCAGTGTGCTTTTGCCATAGCCGGACGGCGCTCGAACCAGCACATGCTGTCCTCGGTCTACGCGGATATAGGGGTATCGTCGATGCCATCGTTCTCTCCGCCCCGACGGGTCCCAGAGTTCCAACGCCGAGATCTCGAGGCATTGGCCCCCAATGGAACACCGCACGTCACTATTCTCCCGAAACAGCTGAACATGGCGCTCCCACGCTCGCAGTCGAGACCGCGCCGCCTGCAGCCGCACCCAGTCGGGATACTGATTGACAAACCAGTCGAGCGCAATCCCGATGCCACGGTGCGCCATGCCGGCCTGGAAGAGTTGCCCAAAGCTGAGTTGGTGATCAAAATACAGCGGGCTCAAGACGAGAAACACGAGGAGATCGCTGGGGCCGACGAGACAGCCAATGGCTTGAAGGCGCGCCCGGAGCTTCGCGATCGATCGAACGGCGTCCTGCAGTCCGTTCACGGAACTCTGAAATGCGACAGCCTCCCAGCGGACGCCCCTCAGCAACGCGACCGCGCGCGCGTTTTCGCGCAGCCTCGCGATCGAAGCACGTATCCAACCTTCGCCGGTCGCCAAGCTCGACTCCGCTTCGTCGAGACCGCGACCGACGCGGCGCAAAAGCAACGCCGAGCACGAAAACCAGATGATGGAAAGGGCGAGCATGGGCGCCGGGATACTCACGCCGTGCCAGCGAATCACCGGCAGCATCAGCGCCAGCGTTGCGCCGAACAGAAGCGCCGTCGTCAAGCTCGCTGTCAGTCCGCCAGATAGCGCGACCGACAATTCCGCACGTGTGCGTGTATCGTCTACGACGGTTTGCACCAAGTCGTGCTGCGATGCCAGTGTGCTGGAGTGGACCAGCGCAGCATCCGAGAGCATCGGCGCATGCCGGCTCGCGGCGATCGACCGAATTGCCAGGGCCCAACGCGCCCGCGCGATTGTTCCGATGGCCACCAGCGCGCTCTCGACGAGCATGATCGCGAACACGAGCACCATGAGGCTCCAGAACACCTTCGTATGCCGACTCGCCAAGGAATCGATGAACGCCGCTTGCCAGTACGTGAAGCCCCAATCAAGCGCGGCCTTGGATGACCCGGCAAGCAAGACCGCGGCGCCCCAGATGCCCACGTAGGCAGCGATACTCCGGCAACCATTGGAATTCTGTGATGACTTCACAAGCGCGTCCTCGGAGATGGCCACGCGAGCCGATGCTGCCGCTACCTGGACGGCAAAGGGCAACGCTGCCGCGACCGGTCTACTCGTGCTGTGTCGCGCTGCCGCGCGGCGGGATGCGGATCTGATGCACATGAGGCTTGGTGAAGAACGGGCACGTGAGATCCCGGGCTTCACCGGTCTGAAACCCAAAGCTCCATGCCAGTGCCTTCTGTTCGTCCAGTACGAGCTCGCCCGTGGGTAGCAGACGTCCAACGTCGTTGTCGGGCCGGTCAAGCGCAGACGTGCACTTGCTCACCTGCCCGTTCGGCCTGATGAAGATGTGATTCGGCTTCGCCGCGTAACAGACCTCGACGTGCGACGCGGCCAGCTCGGTTTCTATCGGATCCTCCACTCGAAACTTGTTGCGGAGCTCCGCGGCAATGGTCTGTCCCATGCCCTTGGAGAGGAGTCGCATGGACTTGACCGACTCGCCACCGAAATTCCCGATGGTGATCGGGCGTAGATGAAAACGACGATCCGCGCCGAAGTCGCGCGCGAGCTTCGCGACGAGGTCTTCTTGCGAAGCCAGGTTGTCGGCGTGAAGGTGAAGCCGCAAGACGAGGTGGAACGGTTCGGGTGTGGCTCGCAACACCAATAGATTGCGATAGATGCGTTCCATCGTGCCGCGGCCGGAAACCAGCTTGCGCGTCTTGTCGTGCACCTCGCCATCGCCGTCGAGTGAGACCATGAATTCGTGGACGCCGGCCCGCACGAGCTCGGCCATGATCTCGGGCGTCAACGCCCAGGCATTGGTTGGTGTCGTGGCATGTTGCATGCGCACACCGTGCTGCTCACAAAGCGATCGACAGTGTCGGGTGAATTCCGCCATCCGCTTCCATTCGAGCAGTGGTTCGCCGCCAAACCAGTTTAGCGAAAACGATCTCAGCGCCGGAATCTTCTGCTCGACGAAGATTCTCAAACCGGCATACAAATCGGGCGGCATGGCACCGAGCTCGAACGATTCGTAGCAGTAGGTGCAACGAAAGTTGCACTGCTCTGTAAGGCTCACCGCGAGTCCAAGATGGTGCGGTGTCGCCGCCTTTGCGAACTCCTTCTTCAACACATCGTGCGAGACTTGCATGCGGCCCTCCCTTGCGTGTATCAAGAATCCATCACGGCCGTGTTCCCGGGGGGCTACTCCTCCGCGGCAGTGCAGCCGCCGCCACACGTATTGTTCAGCAGGACGACACGGTTCTCTTCCAGGGTGTTCAGATCATCCAGGGAGAACGTGTAGGGCAAGGTCTGCGCAAATTGCTCGATTGCAGAGAGACTCATAGCGGGCTCCTTCATTTTGGACTGAGCAGAGGGCAATGGCACCGATGTGCCACAGTTTCAGAGGGCGCTGCTCCATCGCCGGATCCGAACATACCTGCCCTTCGCGCAGAAGTGAACCAGAAGTGAATCAAACAAAGAAGTAACCGAGCCTTGGTACTCGCTCCATTGTTTCGGCTCACACTCCGGAGCGATTGCGGCTGCGATCTAACGGCGCGACTTCCATGTTGCTTACCTTCCGGATGGCCAATAGCGGGAGTTGCGCGATGTCGGATAGTGTCGCTTGCGCGCACTCGGTGCTCTTCGCTGCAAGGTCGGCGCTCGAACTCGATCGGCTCCACGCCGGTGTGGGGGCCGATTACCGTGTACCTGGTGAGCGACACGAACCGGCCTGCCTGCTTGTTCCGGCCAACGCGCTTACCGATCAACTGGTCCACCGACTCCAGTTCGAGTCGAAACCCACTCGTCGCGGCAGTCCACGCGCGTGACGAGATCGGTGATCTGATACTCGAGCGGCCGCCGAGGCTGATTGTCTGTCATGTTAACGAGTAGGCGGGCCATGTATTATGGCACTCCGGATTCGGTGATGTGGCAAAGTGGAGCCATGCCGGCGCTCCCGATGAGCGCTTGCGCACGCCCGTCATTGCTTCATATGAAGATCGTTATTTTGGGTGCTTCGATGCACGACGCCGATGGTGAGGCTAGGCTTATCTGGTTTGCTGATGTCTATCTTTTGGGCATGAGATCTAGCGCAAGACGTCGTGCTTGATGCCGCGTCAATCGAGTCGAATAATTCATCAGGAGGACAGTCATGAAGCTACCATTCGTCGCATTGGCACTGAGCAGTACCCTCTCGGCGGTCGTCATTTCTGGCTGTGCGCTCGACCCGAGCACCCCGGAACGCGATAGCGCGGCTGCCGGCGAGGCGCTCGAGAGCAACGCCGGAAACGCGTCCACTTGGGGCGTCTCTGTGGCTGCGAAGTCGGAGGCAAACGCGACGGACGACGGACCTTCGATCACCGCCAATTGCTCCATCGTGCAGTGGTGCAATCGGCCCAATTCATCTGAAGGCACGGTCTGCCTGGCGCAGTCGGGATGCACGCAGCAACAGGCCGCCGACGAGTGCTTCGATGAGTCGTTCACGGTGTGCGGGACGCCACTGTGCCCGTGGATCCTCGTGACGACCGACGGCCGACGCCTCAACTTCGCCGGGTGTTAGCCGGCGCTCGTCGGTCCCGCACAGGGCGGCGACGGATCGGCTACGGCGTTGCGCTCTGGGCGGTTGGTGGCTTCCGTCGCACGCGGTTCCGCGGAATCGAGAGCCCCCAGCAGGCCGCGTCTTTGTGGGGGGGCGCCTACAGCTGCTCCGGATGGAACCTGGCCACGGCTAGCCGGCGTGCGTGGCTGGCGCTCGCGGCCTCCGTGGCGCTGCTGGATCCGGCTTCAGGCGATCCCGGCCAGGACTCGGTTGGTGTATTCGAGCGACGATCGTCGCTCAGGGGTAGAAGCCCGCGGCGAAGAAGTCGCTGAACGTGTTGTCGCTCGCGACCGTGCCGAGCGCGGGCAGCGCGAGGATCTGCTCCACGGTCTTGACCAGCGAGCCATGGGTGTATTGCACCGCGCTCGCATGGTTGGGTATGACGTGCGGCCCCACCACGATCAGCGGGATCGTGCCTGTCGACCCTACCGGTTCATCCCACACGATGAACAGCACGCCCTGGTGCGCGTTCACGTAGCTGATGATCGCGGGGACATTGGTCGACAGCCAGGTGTCGCCTTGCTTGATCGGATCCGACGATCCTGCACAGCTGTTGGAGTGCATGTCGTGGCACAGATCCGGCGTGATGAAGTTGTACGCGGCGACCGTATCGTTCGCCAGATCGGTCGCGAGCGCGGTGAGCGGCTTGTGATGCGCGATGCACACGGCGCTGGTCTTGGACGGCGTCGCGCCGACCACGTCCTTGAAGAAGATGAAGGGATCGTGTTTGGGCGCGTAGTTGCCACTGGCAGCGATCGGGCAGTTGCCGGTCGTGGTGTTGAGCCCCTCCTGGTAGCTTCGCCAGGTCGAGCCCGCCGCGGTGATCTGCGTGACGAGGTGGCTCGTGCTCGAGGTGCTGTTCGCAGCTGACGGGTCGTTGTCGGTGGTGAACGTATGATCGGCGAACGCGTTGGTGCCGGCCTCCATCCAGACGTAGTGCGGCTCGCTGTTGAGCGCCGGCAGCTTGTCGATGAAGTTGGTGGCGCGGCCATACATCGGGAGCAGCGTCCGGTTGATGTACGGCGCACTCGTGGTGTTGCCGTAGATGTCCGACGCCCCATGGTTCTCCAGCGCGATGACGAACACGCGCTGGATCGCCGACGCGGTCACGCCAACCTGCGCCTGCGACGCACCGATGTCATCGGCGGTGACCGTGTCGTCGCTCGACGCGGGTGAGTCGGCCGCCGGATCGAATGACTGCATTGCACAGCCGGCGAGCGCCCAAAAGCTCGTAGTCACACACAAGAGTCGATTCATGATCCCTCCGCGGGCCATATAACGTGGCGCGCGCGGCGGTGGTGTCGCGCGACGGTGTCTTCTCCGGTGAGCGCATGATCGCACGGGCCGCTGCCCTCGACGCGCCGCAGCGCGCTGCAGTCGCACATCGCCAACATGTACGCCATCGTGCAGTTCGCCGACGGGCCGTGAGTGGCGAGGAATCTCCCGTCCATGCGCCTGCGGCGATCGCGCCTGCGAGGCGGGGGCTAGCAGCCCACCCAATGGAACGGGATGACACCGGTCAGGAACAGGGCGAAGAACACGACCTCGGCGACCAGCCCGAGCGCCGCGCCGACCGCGATGTGCCGAGCGGCCGAAGGATGGCCGCCCAAGCAACGCCGCCCAACCGCGATGGCGGCACCGACCACAGCCCCGAGTGTAGGAGGCCACGCCAGGGGCGTGAACGCGGAGACGAATGCCAGCAGGAACATGATGGTGATCGCAACGACGAGCATGACCGCATCAAAGAGCAATGGTCGGACCACTGGTCTGGATGCCTATTTATTTAGTAATAGTGAATAGTTATATACATGAGCATCGACCGGAGCTGTGCAATATTGCACACCGGTCCCACATCACGTGTCCGCAATCTATCGCCGCGCGGTTGCTGCCGACTTTCGAATGACGCCGGGGCGTGATCCCACGCTGCGACGGTGCATACCCCGAAGATTTCGAGCACATCAGCTCGACGGCCAGGTTGGGTCGGGTGAAACCTGCAGCCAGGCTGCCGGGCTTGCGCGGCTCGATCCGCTGGATCGGCCCGGACAGCGGCGCTCTGTGCTGCCACCCAGGGCTGGATAGCGCTATGCCACGTCATGCGCATCGCGGTGCTCACGTTCGAGGGATTCAACGAGCTCGATTCGTTCATCGTCGCAGCGATGCTCAATCGTGCGAAGCGGGCGGGCTGCCAGGCGGAGATCACGGCGCCCGCTCCGGTTGTGACGTCGATGAACGGGGTGCGCGTCGAGCGCCAGCAGCCGCTCGGCTTCGCGCGCGAGGCGGACGTGGTGGTCGTCGGCAGCGGCGTGCTGACGCGTGACATCGTTGCGGACACCGCGATCATGGGCGAGCTGCGGTTCGATCTGACCCGCCAGATCGTGACGGCACAGTGCAGCGGCACGCTCGTGCTCGCCAAGCTGGGTCTGCTCGGCGATCTGCCGGCGTGCACCGACAACACGACGAAGCCGTGGGTGGTAGAGGCGGGTGTCCGTGTCGTCGAGCAGCCGTTCTATGCGCACGGCAACGTCGCGACCGCGGGAGGTTGCCTCGCGTCGCACTATCTCGCGACCTGGATCTTGGCGCGCACGGTCGGTCGCGACGTCGCTACCGAGGTTCTCGCGTACGTCGCGCCGGTCGGCCAGCAGGCCGATTGGGTCGCGCGTGGATTCGCGGCCATCGATCCGTATCTCTGATCGCGATGCCGCGACCGGCGATCTCGGCCGCGGATCCGGGCTCGCCGCCCAGGCCGTGTCAGTACGTCGGGCGATAAGCGCACTGGCGCAGATGCGCCTCGAGATCGGCCGGCCGCGGCACCCGGGCGAGGCCACGCTCGAAGATGTGCTCGGCGATCTGCACCGCGACATGCATCGACGCTTCGAAGATCGTGCTCTGCGGCGGAAAGATCAGGCCGCTGGCCAGGCTGGCCTCGGTCACCTGCTCGGCCACCGCATGGGCGGCGATGATGAACATGTCATCGGTCACCCGGGTCGCCTCGGTCGCGTACACGGCCATCGCGATCGCCGGGAAGATGTAGACGTTGTTGCCCTGGCCGGGCACGAGGGTCTTGCCGGCGATCTCGACCGGCGGGAACGGGCTCCCGCTGGCGACGATCGCCCGGCCGTCGGACCACCGATAGGCCTCTTCGGGCGTGCACTCCGAGCGCGACGTCGGGTTCGAGAACGGAAAGATGATCGGGCGCTCGTTGATCTCCGCCATCGCGGCGATGACCTGGTGGGTGAACAGCTTGGGCATTGTCGATACCCCGATGATCCCGGTGGGGCGCAACGCACGGACGGCGTCGACGAACGACGCGATCGGCTCGCGCTCACTGACGAACGGGCGCTGAAACGCGGCCAGATCGTCGCGTGATCGGACCAGCAGCCCGCCGATGTCGAACAGCGCACTGCGTGCGCGCGCTTCGCCGAGCGATAGCCCTTCGCGCACCATGGCGTGGCTGATCAGCTCCGCGATGCCGGTCGCGGCGGACCCCGCGCCGAGGAACAAGAACCGCTGGTCGACGAGCCGGCCCCCCGTGATGCGGAGCGCGGCGTAGATGCCGGCGAGCGCTACCGCCGCCGTGCCCTGGATGTCGTCGTTGAACGTGCACACGCGATCGCGAAACCGCTCGAGGATCGGCACCGCGGTGATGTTGGCGAAGTCTTCCCACTGGATGCAGCAGCGCGGGAAGCGCGCCTGGAGTGCCTCGACGACCTCGTCGATGAAGGCGTGGTAGTCGGCGCCGCGGACGCGCTCGTGGCGCAGCCCCAGATACAGCGGGTTTTCGAGCAACTGCTGGTTGTTGGTCCCGACGTCGAGACAGACCGGCAGGCAGGACTGTGGAGGCACGCCGCCGCACGCGGTGTAGAGCGCGAGCTTGCCGATCGGAATGCCCATGCCATTCACCCCGAGATCACCGAGCCCGAGGATCCGCTCGCCGTCGGTGATGACGATCGAGCGGACATCGGGCGTCGGCCAGTTCGCCAGCAGCTCGTGGACGCGGCCACGCGCGGTGATCGGCAGGTACATGCCGCGCGCCGCCCGGAAGATGCGGTCGAACTTCTGACACGCCTCGCCCACCGTGGGGGTATAGACGATCGGCATGAAGCTCGCGGGATCCGACATCAGCACGGCGTAGAACAGCGTCTCGTTGCGCGCTTGCAAGTCGGAGAGCAGCAGGTACTTCTGCAGATCGTCGGCGAGGTTGGCGAGCTCGGCGTGGGTGCGCGCGACCTGCAGGTCCAGCGAGCTGACCGCCGGTGGCAGCAGCCCCTCGATGCCGTAGGCGCGGCGCTCGGCTTCGGTGAACGCGCTGCCCTTGTTGGCGCGCGGGTCGCGCAGCCGCCGGTATCCTTCAGGGGCGGAGAACAAATCGGCCATGGCCTAGAACAGCACCGGGCGTGCGCCAGGTCCAGCCCCTCCGCCCGGGGTTCTCGCGCGCAGCCGCGCGGCGATCTCAGCGAACGCCTGGCGGCGCCCCGCGGAGGGTGATCGATCCCCCACGGTGCCCTCCGCGCTGCGGATCGGATATCTTGCTCGGCGAACCTCGGGGTGTACATGATCCAGCGTGACGTTCGGCTCGCGTGTGTTTTCGCGGCGCTCGCGGTCGCCGCCGCCGCGTGCGGCAAATCCAACCCCGATGCCACGGACGCCTCCGCCGCCGCGGGCGATGCGAGCGCTGGCGACACCGGGGGCGGCGACGCGGCGACCCCCGCGTACTGCGCGGCCGATCCGTGGCAGGGGCTCGAGGCGTGCGGCTGGCCGGGCCCGGCGAACACCGGTCCGGACCTCTCGCAGTGCCCCGGCGGCGCGCTCGCCGTCATGGGCAGTAGCGCGACGCCGACCGCGATCTTCGAGATCGCCCAGGACGGCACCGCGATCGAATGCCGCAAGATCTACGGCGGGCTGCACGTCACGGCGAGCAACGTCACCATCCGCAACAGCTCGATCGAGTACACCAGCGGCAAGACCGGCACCGCCGCGAACGCCACGGCGCCGATCTTCGTCGACGACGGCGCGAGCGCGACGATCGACCACGTCGAGCTCGATGGCCGCGACGGCGCGCACGCGTGCATCTGGCACCAGGGCGCGGCGATGACCGCGCACCACGTGAACTGCCACGGGGTCGACGACGGCGTGTTCGCGTGGGCCGACACCGGCTTCTCGCCCGCGTCCGGCGATCACGTCACGATTGACCACAGCTACTTTCATGACTTCACGACCGCGACCTCGAATGGGCACGAGGACGGCTTCCAGACCGAGGGCGCGGGCGAGGGGCTGATCCAGCACAACACGTTCGCGCTCACGACCGAGGCGGACAGCGCGATCGCGATCTGGAACAGCTTGAAGAGCTCGACCGGGATCGTGATCGACGACAATCTGATGACCGGCGGCGGCTTCACGGTGTACGCCGAGGATTACAGCCCGAACGAAGCTTCGCCCGCCGACCCGGGTGCGCCGGTCGGTGGGTTCACCGTGACCAACGTCGAGCTCACGAACAACAAGTTCAGCACCCGCGCGAGCGCCTGCGTCGGCCAGTACGGCGTGTGGTTCTACCGGGCCGCGTGGCCGCCGTACGAGGGCGGTCCCAGCGATGGCTGGCACCGCTCGGGCAACACCGTGATCGAGACCGGCGAGACCGTCGACGGCGGTAATCCGCACGCGGGCACGGTGCTCTGTAACTGACCCGGTAGGCGTCGGATCAGCGACGCGATAGCCGTGCTCCGTCGCGCCGGCGAGCACGTCGTGGTCAGCGGACCTACGCTACCGCCGTGGACGACTGGTGACCGCGGCGGTCACAGCGCGATCGGCCACGTCAGGTGGCGCTCGAAGATCATCTTGCGATGCGCCGCGAGCTCGGGCGGTACGAGGTCCCCGAGCGCTTCGTGGGCGCAGCCGAACGCCCTGCGCAGCGTGGGCTCGAGCTGTGGGCAGTCCTCCGCGGGGATCGCCGAGAGCGGCGTGAGAAACGTCGCAAGGTAGATATCGAGTGCGGAGACCCGCGCGCCGCCGAGGTAGGTGTGGCCGAGCGCGCGCTGCGCGATCAGGCGGTCGCGCAGCGCCTGGAGCTGGCGCTCGATCCGGGGCCGGCTGCGCGCGATGGCGTCGACCGTGTGGCCGTAGCGCTTCGCCAGGTACTGGCCGATCGGGAGCGGGAACCCGCGTTCGCCGCCGCTGGTGAGCGACGCGTCGATCATCGCGAGCCGCGCGTTCCAGCCGAGGCCGTCCTCGCCGGCGATCTCGTGGATCAGGCCCATCGTCTCGGCGCGTGCGGCGAGGTCGTCGGGGAGCAGCACGTCGGGTCCGGCGAGCCGCGCCGCGAGCGTGGTGATCGCCGCCCAGTTGGAGCGCGCCGGCTCGACGCCGTGAAACACCACGGGGACGTTGTCGATCCCGACCCATGCATTGATCTCGGCCGCGTCGCGCAGCTTGCGTACGGCGACCACGGGAACCCCGGCGACCTGGAACAGGCCCTTGGTCGCCTCCGACCACGGGCTCGGCACCAGACCCGAGACGACGATCCGGACGCCGGGTGCCTTGCGCGCGGTCGCCACATCGACAAATTCGAGTGCGGTCATGGCGCGAGCCTAGCCGATCGGTCGAGGCGCGTGAATGGTCAGGCGAGCCCGTTGAAGTTGATTCTCAGGGCCACGGCGAGGAAACCGTCGACGGGCGTCGCAGCCAGGCCCTACTCTGCGCCCAACCCAAGGAGCCTCGCCCATGCTTCGCCTCGGTCTCTTGTTGCTTGTTGTTCCGGCCGTCGCCCTCGCCCAGGGGCCGATCTCGCCGCAGGCCGCGCAGAAGCTCGCGCAGGGCAGCTTCCGCGAATATCTCGAGTTGCTCTCGGTCCCCAACGACGCGACCAACCCGCCCGATATCGTGAAGAACGTCGATGTTCTCGAGCGCGCGTTCCGGAGCCGTGGTTTTTCGACCCGGCGGCTCGACAACAGCGGCAAGCCGCTGCTCTACGCCGCGTGGCCCAAGCGGGTGCCCGGCGCGAAGACCGTGCTGTATTACTTTCACTTCGACGGTCAGCCGGTGGTCGATCACGAGTGGTCGCAGCCGAGCCCGTGGCAGCCGGTGGTGAAGAAGCGCTCGGCCGCGGGCGGCTGGGAGGTCGTGAGCAGCGAGGCGCTGTTCGCATCGCAGCTCGACCCCGAGTTGCGCGTGTTCGCGCGCTCTGCCTCCGATGACAAGGCGCCGATCATGATGTTCCTCGCCGCGTTCGACGGCCTCAAGGCGCTCGGGCTCGCCCCGGCGATCAACGTCAAGGTGCTGCTCGATAGCGAGGAGGAGAAAGGCTCGCCTGCGATGCGCAGCGTGGTCCAGGCGAACAAGGCCCTGCTGGCGTGCGACGCGCTCATCATCCAGGACGGGCCGCGCCACCAGAGCGAGCGCCCCACCATCGTGTTCGGCAACCGCGGCGCGGCGCACGTCAACCTCGTCGTCTACGGACCCAAGCAGCCGCTGCACAGCGGCCACTTCGGCAACTACGTCCCCAACCCGGCGATCCGCCTCGCGCGTCTGATCGCCTCGATGAAGGACGACGATGGACGGGTCACCGTGGCCGGCTACTACGACCGCGTGCAGCTGTCCGCCGCCGAGAAGAAGCTGCTCGCCGAGACCGGCGACGACGAGGCGGCGATCCTTGGCCGCGCCGGCATCAAGGTCGCGGAGCGCGTCGGCGCCAACCTGCAGGAGGCGCTCCAGTTCCCGTCGCTCAACGTGCGCGGGATGGCCGCTGCGTCGGTCGGCGACAAGGCGTCGAACATCATCCCGCACCAGGCGATCGCCGACCTCGACCTGAGAACGACTCCGGAGACCTCGCCGGAATATCTGTTCGGGCTGCTACAGGACCACGTTCGAGCGCAGGGCTACCACCTGATCCCGGGGCCGCCCTCGGACGAGGATCGCGCCACCTATGACAAGCTCGCCACGCTCCGGATGGCCGCGACCAGCCGCGCGGCGCGCACGCCGCTCGACTCGCCGCTCGGCAAGTGGGTCTACGCGGCCCTCCAGCACACCAGCGACCGCGGGGCGCCGGTCCGCATCCGCATGACGGGTGGCACGGTCCCCACCGACAGCCTCGTCGAGGTCCTCGGCGTCCCGTTCGTCATCGTCCCCCTGGTGAACGGCGACAACAACCAGCACACGTTCGACGAGAACATGCGGGTGGGACACTACGTCGAGGGGATTCGCGCGCTCGCGGGCATGCTGAGAAGCCCATATTGAATAGCGTGGATCAGCGCGTGGTCGGGTCACACGCAACAGCCTGCTTGCTCACCACAGCGGAGCTGAGCGTGGCCGCGTCGATGACTTCTGATCCGATCAAGAGATCAGACATCTGACCAATCATTGTCGACCGCAACGGTCGCGTCGCGGTCGGCCTTGACGGCCCACTCCTTTTTGGCGTCCGCGTGTTCGCGCCGGTCGAGGAACGACGGCGGCTCGATCGCTGCGTTGAATACGCCGATCCAGCACGAAACGACGTCCTTAACGGTGGCCCGTGGGCTTCCGAGCTGAGCCTCGGAAGTTGTCCAGGAGGCGCCGTCATGGACGATCCCTCCCAAGGCCACGCTCAGCAGGTGGGCGCACTCGAGGGCCACCGGGACCGCAGCCGAGTCGCGTGCAAGCAAATGGACTACGGTGGCGTACCGCTGCGCGGGGGCCGAGCGGAACGGTCCTCCGCTCTCGTTTGCGGCCGTCGTTGCGCGCCAGGTGTCGCCGTCCTCGAAGCGCAGCGCAAACGGGGCTCTCACACAGCCGAGGAGGGCCCTGGCTTCGCCGTCGATCGCGCGGGCGCAGAACACGGTGACTGCGGCCAACGGTCGTTCCGGAACGGGGTCCTTTGCCACAAGTCGGCTCCAACCGTCCAGGACCTGTTGTACCTTGCGATCGGCGGCGCCGGGCCGGGCTTCGCTCAGTTGCCACGACGTGTCATCGTAGAACACGCCACCGTAGGTCGTGACGAGCTCGTCGGCGCAATAGCCCGCCAAGGTGGAGTTGCCTGGTCGCGTCCTGAACGTAACCACCGCGGCCGCACGGGGCAGCCAGCGCGCGCGGTCCGGGTCCTCGGCGTCCGGCCCCGTGACAGCGGCATCGCGCCAAGCGTCCAGCGCTTCGAAGGTGACCTCGAACGGGAGCCGCTTGCCTGCCGCAAGCAGCCGGCGCTCGTCGGCCGGACGGATCGGGTGCAGGCAGATCGCCGTGAACACGATGGACATCCCACGAGCCTAGCAGGCGCTGCCACGGTCGCGCGAGCCTGACCTCGAGCGTTTCACTACGCAGACCGCCCGATTGCCACGCACGTACGTGGTCCACGAGCCGCCGGCAACCGGTGTGGGTGGCAGTTTGGTGTCACCCAGCTCGCAGGGGACATTCTCGATCGGCCGGTTGCGTTGTACGCGCTGCGACATGGGCGTTGCACATCGGCTGGCGGTAAGCCAACTCGGCTGAGGCGGCCAACGTACAGTGCTGGCGGAAACCTACAGACACAGCGCAAGGTTTTTGACATCGTTGTGCCGGACCCGCTGGATAACCTACCGTCGCCGGCAATGAAGAAGGTTGCCCTGGGGTTGCTATGTTGCATGGTAGCGACCAGCCTTGCCGTGTTGTCGTGTGGCAAGGTGAATAAGCCGCCCGCTGGTCCAGCGGAGTGCATATTCGACAGCTCGGATTCCACGTTTGATGGCCCGTGCGTCCTCGGGACGTGACCACGAGCGCGTTTCAACTTGCGCAGCTGGTGCGCCGCTGTTCAGTAACTGAATCCAAAAATTCGAGGAATACACAATGCCTGTGAACATTCAGATCTCGATCGACTTCAGTCCACGTCAGAAGCGAATCGTGCGCACGGCGCTCGTCGTCGGGGCCGTCATTGGCGCGCTGGGGATCGGTATTGTGGTCGCGGCTCCGAAACACACGTTTGCCGCCGGCACATCGATCAGCGCGAGCGAGATGAACGAAAACTTCTTCGACCTGGATTCGCGTCTGTCGGCTGTCACGGACACCGCGTCGATGGCCAGCATTCCCGTTGGAAGCGTTCTGCCCTATGCTGGTGATCCGGCAGTGCTGCCTTCGAGCTGGGTTCCGTGCGACGGAAGGACGATATTGCAGCCTGCGTCTGGCCTGAGGGATTATGACTTGGCGGCTCCGGGATTGCAGCTCCCGCTCCTCAATGACGACCGATTTCTCATGGGGACGAGCATCCCGAATATGGGAACCAAAGGAGGTGACAACTCCATTGCTGTCGACGGTGCCCATGTGCACACCTGGACCCAGACGGCGACAGATCTGGTGCCGGACGCTTCCAACGTCTCGAACGGTGCTTTCATGAATTCTGCGGGTGAGCACAACCATGGTGGCGATCGCCGTCCTCGGTTTTTGGGTATTCTGTATATTATTCGGATCAAGTAAGTTGCGGCGTTGCAGCTGCCTGGCACGCTCGCTGAGCGCCAGCATGCGGACGAGTCGGAGGATGGTATGACCGACACTGGTGCAGCCCGCTATGGGCAGACCTGGGCTCCGATCTATGACGAGGTCTACGGCGCCCTCGATCCCACGGCGGCGGTGGCTGCGCTGTACGAGCTCGCCGCGGGCGGCGCGGCGCTCGAGCTCGGGATCGGCACGGGACGGGTGGCGATCCCGCTCGCGGCCCGCGGTATCGCCGTGCACGGCATCGACGCGTCGCCCGCCATGCTCGCGCGCCTGCGCGACAAGCCCGGCGGCGAGGCGATCCCGGTGACACTCGGAGACTTCCAGGAGGTCGCCGTCGATGGGCAGTATGCGGTGGTCTACGTCGTGTTCAACACGATGTTCGGCCTGCCGACGCAGGACGCGCAGGTCGCGTGCTTTCGCAACGTCGCGGCCCGGTTGGCGCCGGGCGGCGCGTTCGTCATCGAGGCGTACGTGCCGGACCCGACCCGGTTCGATCGCGGTCAGCGCGTGCAGGCGGTTCGCATCGGCGCGGAGCGTGTCGAGCTCGAGGTCAGTCGCCACGATCCGGTCGCCCAGCGCGTGACCAGCCAGAGCGTGGTCCTCGGCGGCGGCGGCGTGACGCTGTATCCGGTCGAGGTGCGGTATGCGTGGCCGAGCGAGCTCGACCTGATGGCGCGCCTCGCGGGGCTGCGGCTCCGCGAGCGCTGGGGCGACTGGCACCGCCGACCGTTCACCGCGTCCGCCGCGGCCCACGTGTCGATCTACGAGCGAGCCTAGCCGCGGGTTCTACGTGAGCGGCGAGCAGGGGCGCTGTCGTTGCGAGTCGCGGGTCGATCCTACGCCCAGCGCGAGCGCTGCAATGCGCGTGGCGTGACGCCGAGGATCCGGCGGAGCCAGCGCGCCATGTGACTCTGGTGTGCGAACCCGGTCGCGAGCGCGATGTCGCTCGCGGTGCGACCGCCGCGCAGCAGGAGCTCGCGCGCACGGGCGACGCGGCGCTCGACGATGTAGCGGTGGATCGGCCGTTCCATGCGCACGGCGAACGCGCGCCGGAGTTGCGCGCTGCTCGTGCCGGCGACGGTCGCGAGCTGGTCGAGCGTGAGCGCGCGATCGAGGTGGGCCTCGATGAAGTCGATCACGCGATCGATGTGCAGCTCGGCGACCGCGCGCGGGGGGACCGCAGGGACGAGCAGCTGGGCGACCAGCGCGATGCCGAGGCCCTCGAGGAAGAGCGGTGGAGCACCGGCCTCCGCGATCGCGGCGGCGGCAAGCCCGCGGATCCGCGGATCCTCCACGAGGTGGCGCGTCGTAAGGGGTGCGGTCGCCTGCCCGGACTCGTCGGCGAGCCGTGCGGCGAGCCCGGCGACGAGCGCGCGATCGAGGCGCAGCTCGACGGCGCGGCTCGCAGCATGCGCGGTGTAGCCGCCGCGCGTGCCGGCCGGAATGATGTCGACATCGCCGCGCCGCCGCACGCAGCGAAACCCGGAGTCGAGGCACGTGGTCGGCGTGGCGGTGCTGAGGTGGATCGCGATGCGGTGCTCGTCGCTCGGTGGCAACTCGACGACTCCGGCGGCATGCGCGCGCTCGATCAAGCGGACCATGACGAACCGTAGCGTGGATCGGCGAGCAGGACATGCGCGGTGCGCGAGCAGGACGTGCGCGACGCCACGGACCCACGGCGCTACATGAACGCCATGCATCACCTTGTCATCGGTGCCGGGCCGACTGGCCGTACCATCGCTTCGCTGCTCGCCGCCGGCGGCGAGCGCGTCGTCGTCGCCTCGCGCAGCGGCCGAGGTCCGGCCACCGCCGGCATCGAACACCGAGTGCTCGACGCGACGGACACCGGCGCGCTCACCGCAGCAGCGACCGGCGCCACGACGATCTTCAACTGCGCGATGCCCCCGTACGATCGCTGGGCGGAGGACTTTCCGCCGATCGCCGCCGCCGTGCTCGCGGCCACCGTCGCGTCGGGCGCCGCGCTCGTCACCATCGGGAATGTCTATGCCTACGGCGAGGTCCAGCCGTTCCTCGAGGGGTCCCGGATCGCACCGACGACCGTCAAGGGCCGCGTCCGCGCGCAGATGTGGCGCGACGCGCTCGCGAGCGGCGCGCGGGTGTGCGAGGTGCGCGGCAGCGACTATCTCGGCCACGCGGCGATGTCGCTGTTCACGATCATGGCATTGCCGGCCGTGCGTCGCGGCGAGCCGGCGACGATGGTCGGCGATCTCGACGCGCCACACAGCTGGACCTACACGGGCGATGTTGCGCGCACCGCGATCGCGGCGTCGCGGACGGCCGCGTCGTGGGGCCGCGCATGGCACGTGCCATCGACGACGATGGCGACGCGCGCGATGGCGGAGCGGTTGTGCGCGGTCGGCAACCTGCCGGCGCCGCAGCTGGTCGCGATGTCGCGCGCGAAGCTCGCCGCGCTCGCCGTCGACAGCTCGATCTTCGCCGCGGTCGTCGAGATGCTCTACCTCGTCGAGCGCCCCGCGGTCCTCGACGCGACCGAGACGGCGCAGTCGCTCGCCGTCACGGCGACACCGTTCGACGAGGTGCTGCGCGATACGCTGCGCTGACCACCGCGCGGGCACACCGCTAACCGATCGATTTCCTTACGGCACGCTCGTCGAGTCGATCAAGCCGGGGCTGACGGGTCAGGCGTCGATCGGCTGGCCCGGCTTGAGCTTCATCGTCTTCGCGACGGCGGCGTAGCCCGCCTCACCGCGAACCAGCGCCTCCTGGTTGGTGTGCACCGAGTAGTACCCCGTGACGAGCGGGTACGGATGCTTCGTCGCGGAAGCGATCACGAGCTCGACGTCGCCCTGCGCGAGCATCTCGATCGGCGTGGAGCCTTGTTCGAACACCGCCATCTCGCGACGCAGCGTCGCGTTGTCGACGAGCAACCCTCCCGTGGCAACGGCGAGCCACGCGACGTCGTGACTCCGAGGTGGCTGATACGTCCAGCGCTCGCCGTCGCGTAGCTTGACGTGCAGATAGGTCACCGGCTCGCGGTATGGAATCGTACTGACCAGCTCGCCGTACGATCCGAGGAGCAGGCGGGTCCCCTCATCGTGCGGAACCGCGTCGGCCGCGACGTAGTCGCTGAACGCCGTCGCGAGCTCGAGCGCGGGCGGCAACGCGATCCAGAGCTGGAAGCCGCGCAGCGTCTCGCCACCGGCCGGTCCACCTCCGTGCCAGACGCCTCCGCCGGCCTGCATCCACTCGATGCTATGCGGGCTCAGCGTCCCCGATTTTCCCGTCGAGTCGGCGTAGTCGACCGAGCCCTGCAACAGCGTCGTGTGGGTGGCGATGCCGGAGTGTGGGTGCACGGGCAAGCTCGCCGCGCCCGACATCTCGAAGTAGTCGAGGAACACGAACGGCTTGACCAGCTCGCCGAGATCGCCGGGGCTCATCAGCCGCGTGATCGGACCTTGGCGATGCCCCGTCGTGCGATGCGCGATGCGGCGGGTCTTCGCCGGTGACGTCTGAGAGCGAGTCGTGGATATCATAGCTATCTCCCGGGTCGTGGTGGTCATGCAACATAAGAACGCCGGTGTGCGGGCGTTAGCCCCACCACGGCCAACGCAGCGTTGTCAGAATCCGAACAATGCGTCGTGGTCCTTGCTCCCCGGATCGACGACCTGTCCGGTCTGGTCCCCCTCGACGACGGCGACGTACGCCTTCGCGACGTCGTCCGCGGGCTCGCCCCGCGAGCCGTCCATGTTCATCGCGATCATCGTCTCGCGCTCGGTTTGTGCCACCTGCGATCGGGATAGTTGTGTGTGGTCATGCGGGCCGGTCGACGAACACGTGGATCGTCTGGATCTGGCCGTTGTCGATCTCGGCGACGTCGGTACCGGTGACAATGACGGTGCCATCGGGGAGCTGGCCCCTCCACCGCAGCTTCGCCATGCCGTGGTTCACCATCGCCGGCGCGACCATCACGAACGTCAGCGTCGGCGGAAGCGCGGCGATCAGGTGGCCGACCGCGCCGGCGATCGCGGCGGCCCCGGCGTACCTCGCGTCCGGTTCGAAGAGCACGGCGTCCGCCGCGTACAGCTCCTGGATCGCCTGGCGACGGCGATCCGCATCGCGCTCGTTGAACACCCGTTCGAGGTTGGCGTGGACAACGTTGCTTGGGGTCATGATTCGGTCCTTATAGCGCGCATAGGGGTAGACGGAACCGCGCCGGCCTGCACCAGCCGGCGCACCGCCATGTCGTGAGCTTCCGCCGTCACGCCGCCGGACGCGTCGGTCACCGCGAACACGTCGTAGCCTTCACCGAGCGCCTGGATCACCGGCATCGCGAGACAGATCAGACGCGATCAGTGGCCGCGCGAGCGCAGCTAGAAGTGCTCAACGCGCAGAGGCATCGAGGCGGCGATCAGCAAACGAGCGTAGCCACGGGTTCTACGTTTTCCGCGGGGGCACGGGGTCGGGGACATCCAGATGCTCCCGCAGGAAGTCGATGAAGGCGCGCAGCTTGGCGGGCAGGTGGCGATCGGGCAGCCACACGGCGTAGGCGCTGGTGCCAAAGGGGGCGCGGGGTGCCCAGGCCGGCAGGACGCGCACGGCGCGGCGAGCGCGCAGATCGTCTGCGACCACGTAATCGGGAAGTAGTGCCACCCCGAGGCCGTCCAGCATCGCCGCACGCAGGGCTTCGCTGTTGTTGACTCGCAAGTTCCCGTCCGCGAGCACGCTGCGTCGGCCCTCGGGCCCTTCGAGGTGCCATCGCGCGCTGGTCTCGCCCTCGCCGTAGCGTAGGCAGTTCACACGCAACAGGTCTTCGGGCACCCGAGGCAGCGTCGCGCGCGTGAAGTACCCAGCGGCCGCGCAGAGCAGGTATCCGATCGGCGCCAGCTTGCGCGCGATGACGTCGGCGGGCAGCGTGCGGGTGAGGCGGATCGCAAGGTCGAACCCCTCGTTGGCGAGATCCACCGGGCGATCCAGGAGTACGACCTGGACCCTGAGATCAGGATACGCGCGGAGGAAGCCCGGCAGCAGTGGCACGACGCGCAGCCGGCCGAAGCTCAGCGGCGCGGTCACGCGCAGTAGCCCACGCGGACTCTCGGTCAGTGCCAAGACCGCATGCTGGGCTTCGCGAGCCAAGGCAACCGCGTGGGTGGCGCGATCGTAGAACACCTGACCGGCGTCGGTGAGGCTCAGGCGCCGCGTGGTGCGCCGGAGCAGCTGGACGCCCAGCTGGGCCTCGAGCCGCGCCACCTGCTTGCTGACCGCGGACTTGGTGGAGCCCAGGGTTCGCGCGGCACCCGAGAAGCTATTCGCCTCCACGACGCGCGCGAACACCGTCATGCCTGCCATCTGATCTGGGGTCGGGTCGGTCATCGGATTGTGTCCATGAGGAAACAGTCGGCGGATCGTTTCGACGATTGTCGACCATGCGACTTCCCCCAACAATGCCGTCGCCGACCCAACACGATCGGCGGAGCACCCATGCAGGCGATTGAACTGACCGATGATTCACACCACCGCATCCGCTTGACCGAGCGACCCGCGCCTGTTCCAGGCCGAGGCGAGGTCCTGATCCGGGTCCGCGCGGCTGCGCTCAACCACCGCGATCTCGAGATCCGGGATGGTCGCTACGGGATGGCCGTGCAGCGACCGCTGGTCCCGCTGTCCGATGCGGTGGGGGACGTCGTGGAAGTCGGCGCTACGACCGCGGGCTTTGCGCCCGGCGATCGCGTGATCCCGACCTTCTTCCCGACCTGGATCGATGGCGCCTTCCGCAGCGAATACTTTGCGTCGCAGCTCGGTAGTAGCGTGGACGGCGTGCTCCGCGAGCTCATGGTGTATCCCGCGACCGGCCTGGTGCACGCCCCCTCGCACCTGGGCGACGAAGCGGCGGCGTTACCGATCGCGGCGCTCACCGCGTGGTCGGCATTGTGCGATGCGTCGCTGGGCCCGGGGCAGACGCTGCTCGTCATCGGCACCGGCGGCGTTGCGCTGTTTGCCGTGCAGTTCGCCCGCCTGTTCGGGGCGCGAGCCATCGTAGTGTCGTCGAGCGATCACAAGCTGGCGCGCGCGATGGAACTGGGCGCGGCGCACGGCGTGAACTACCAGCGCGTGCCGCACTGGGGCGCCCCCGTACGCGACTGGAGCGGTGGTGCGGGCGTGGACGTGGTGCTCGAGCTGGGCGGCGCCGCCACGCTGCCGCAGTCGACCGTCGCCCTGCGCGTTGGTGGCACCATCGCCATCGTTGGCTACCTCACGGGGCCACAGCTGCAGCTGGATCTGCGCGAGCTGTTCATCGGCAAGCGCGCGCGTCTGCGCGGCCAGACGGTTGGTTCGCGGCGTGACTTCGAGGCCATGAATCGCGCGCTCGAGTGGCACCGTGTCGTGCCGGTGATCGACAGTCGCTTTGCGCTGTCCGACACGCCGGCCGCCTACGAGCGCATGGCTTCGGGGCAGGCGCTGGGCAAGGTGTTGATCGCCCTATGACTGCCGGCCTTGCCGCCGCTCCAACACACTGCGATCTTCATTGTCGAGCTCCTTGCTCCGCCGCGTCGGCGGGCGTTGTTAGCGGGGCCGAAGACCCCGCGTCGCGCACCAGATGGCGCTGCGGAGGCGGGATGATGCCGACCAGATTGCGGAGGATGCCTTGATCCGCCCATCATCGCCGCTTCGGCTTCCGCAGCTCGCGCACGGCGTCGATGAACGCTCGCAGCGCCGACGACATCTGGCGCTGCTGCGGATAGCACAAGAACATCCCCGGGAACGCCCCCGAGAACTTCTCGAGCAGTGGCACCAGCTGGCCCTTCGCGATCGGGTCCGCGGCCACGTTGTCGATGACAAAGCCGATACCGACGCCGGCGAGCGTGGCGCGCAGGTTCATCTCCTTGTCGTTGACGATCAGCGGGCCGTCGACGGTGACCTCGAACCACCGGCCGTCGTCGTAGAACTCCCACGCGTACGGCGTGACCTGGCCGGGCCACCGCCAACGCACGCAGCGGTGCTGGGTTAGCTCGCGCGGATGGTTCGGCTTGCCGTGCGCCTTCAGGTAGCTCGGCGCCGCCACGGCGATCTGACGCATGTCGGGGGCAAGCCGCAGCGCGGTCATGTCGCGCTCGATCACCTCGCCGATCCGCAGCGAGACATCGAAGCCGCCGCCGACGATATCGACGACCGCGTCGTCGAGCGTGATGTCGAGAACCACGTCGGGATACGTGCGGAGGAACGCCGGCACGATCGGATCGAGGAAGCGCGCCGCCGCCGAGCGAAACGCGTGGACCCGCACCGTGCCCGCCGGCGTGGCGCCGTGGCGATGCAGGTGATCGACCGCGGCGGTCAGCTCACTGACCGCCGGGCGCGCGCGGCCGAGCAGCGTGGCGCCGGCCTCGGTCAGCGCCACGCGCCGCGTCGTGCGATGCAGTAGCTGCGCGCCGACGTGAGCCTCCAGTCCACGGATCGCCTGGCTGAGCGCCGACGCCGACACGCCGAGCGCAGCCGCCGCCCGCGTGAAGCTGAGCAGCTCACCGACGACGACGAACGCCCGCAGCTGGTTGAACGCCGTGCCGCCGAGGAGGTCTTCCACGATTGTGAAGTATAGCTACAAAACCTTGTCACAAGCGCACGGATTATGTAGAACCCATCCCGGCCTATCGTGATGCCATGAAGACCTGGTTCATCACCGGAATCTCGCGGGGCCTCGGCCGCGCGCTCGCTCAGGCCGTCGTCGCGCGCGGCGACGCCGTCATCGGCACGGTGCGCGGCACACCGCCCGAGCTACACGGCCACGTGAAGATCCTGACGCTCGACACCGGCGATGCGGCGAGCATTCCCGCCGCGGTCGACCAGGCGTTCGCGCACACCGGGCGCATCGACGTGCTCGTCAACAATGCCGGCTACGGCCTGCTCGGCGCGCTCGAGAACGCGACCGATAGAGAGCTCGAGCGCCTGTTCGCCGTTGATCTGCTCGGCCCGATCCGGATCATCCGCGCAGCGCTGCCCCGGCTGCGTGCACAACGCGCCGGCCACATCATCAACATCACGTCGATCGCCGGTCGCGCCCCGGGTAGCGCCTCGGCGGCGTACTCCGGCGCCAAGGGTGCGCTCGAGATGGTCTCGGCGGGCCTGTCTCAGGAGCTCAGGCCGTTCGGCATCCACGTCACCGCGGTAGCGCCGGGCGCGTTTCGTACCGATTTTCTCGCCGCGACGTCGATCCAGAAGAGCGCGACCGCCAACTACGACTCCACCGGCGTCGCCGCGTTCGACGCGATGAACGGAAACCAGCTCGGAGACCCGGACCGCGCGGCGCGCGCCATCCTCGACATCACCGACTCGCCCACGCCGCCGCTCCATCTGCTGCTCGGCAGCGATGCGCTGAACCGGATGCGCGCCAAGCTTGCCGCCGTGACCGACGAGATCGATCGCTACGAGGCGATCACCCGCTCGACGGACTTCGCCTAGCCGCTCCGAGGTCGAACCTGGTGAGCGCCTCCATGGGCGACAAGCCACCGACCGGTGGAGGGTCTGCAAGGCTCACGAGCGCCCCGCGATCACCCGTACGTGGTGAAGCTGGGGCTGGACTTCAACGCTCGGGAGAAGTGACCCAGGCCTGCTCGTGAAAAGTGGACCAGACCTTCCGGGCAGATCGTCGGGCTGATTTCGATCCGGCTCGCCGAGCGGGTCGCCTGTGGCGTACCGGTACCCGACCACGGGCGGCGCACGCAGGCGCGGTCAAGGACGGGCGAAGCCCGCCGCCGCGCGGCGCGATCGTAGCGAGCGGCCTGGACGGCACCGAGTACGCCGCCCATCTGGCGTCACCGGCGCGGTGCGGGCTATCGAGCGAGCTGTGTCGAGGCCGGCGGCCTCGACACCATCAGGGCCAGCAAGCAGGAACGCCCCCCGCCGCAGGAGCGACGAGGGCGCTGGGCCGCGGGGCACGAGCGGTCAGGTGGTGGTGCCGTGGGCGTCGCCACCGCGTAGCCAGGGACCGTCGATCTTGACGGTGTGACACTGGTGGCGCAGCCGGCTGAGCAGCGCGCCGACGAGCGCCTTGTTGCCAAGGAAGTTGGCTCACCCCGAGTAATCGAGATTTTTGCTCAACCTGAGTCGTCCCGCTCGAGCATCACGCTCGGCTTCGTTCAACTCGCACGCGAACTCGAGCTCACGCGCGTGCTGCCGCAGCACCGTCAAGGCGAAGAACCGCCTGCGCCACCGGGTGGGTCGCTGGATACCGATGACGCCGGTGGATCTGGAACCCGCGTTCACCGGTGGCGATCAGACGGCACCGGCCAAGAGCACGGTCTTGTATGCCCTGGGTGCTCAACGCCGGAGGCATCGAGGTTGCGATCAGCTTGGGGAGGACTTTCGCCCGCGCTCGACTTGATGTACGGCGCTCGTTGTGGGCGCGGTCATTGGCGCGCTGGGGGTCGGCATTGTGGTCGCGGCTCCGAAGCACACGTTTACCGCCGGCACACCGATCAGCGCGAGCGAAATGAACGAAAACTTCTCCGACCTGGATTCGCGTCTGTCGGCTGTTTCGGACACCGCGTCCATGGCCAGCATTCCCGTTGGTGGCATTCTGTCATATGCTGGTAATCCGGTAGCACTGCCTTCGAACTGGGTTCCATGCGACGGAAGAACGATATTGCAGCCTGCTTCCGGACTGATAGATTATGACTTGTCGTCTCCGGGATTGCAGCTCCCGCTTCTCAATGATGACCGATTTCTCATGGGAACGAGCATCCCGAATATGGGAACCAAGGGAGGTGATAACTCCATTGCTGTCGACGGTGCCCATGTTCATACCTGGGGGCAGACGGAGGCAGATCTTAGCTGGACCTACACCGGCGATGTTGTGCGCACTGCGATCGCAGCTTCGCGGACCGCCGCGTCATGGGGCCGCGCGTGGCACGTGCCATCGACGACGATGTCGACGCGCGCGATGGCGCAGCGGTTGTGCGCGGTCGGCAACCTGCCGGCGCCACAGCTCGTCGCGATGTCGGGCGCGGAGCTCGCCGCACTCGCCGCCGGCAGCTCCGTCTTCGCCGCGGTCGTCGAGATGCTCTACCTCGTCGAACGCCCCGCGGTTCTCGACGCGATCGAGACGGCGCAGTTGCTCGGCGTCACGGCGACGCCGTTCGACGAGGTGCTGCGCGATACGCTGCGCTGACCCACCGATGACCGATCGAATCCTTGCCACATCAGCGTGATCGATGCGTTAACTCGACGAGCGGCGACGTAGCTCCACGGGTCCGTACGTGGTCTACTGGCACGTGCGAGAGCTGCTTGGTTCATGGCTGCTTGGTTCATGTTATCATTGCGGTCATTTCTGCGTCTTCATGAACTGACGTACAAGCGCCACGATTTCATCCGCCGCCGTATCCAGCGCGAAATGACCACCATCGACAATGTGGATCTCAGCATTGGGCACATCGCGCCGATAGGACTCCGGCTCCGAGGAGTCAAACGATGACTCATGCTTGCCCCAGATCACCAGTAGGCGAGGCTGCTTCTCGCGCATCCAAGCTTGCCACCTGGGATAGCTTTTGACGTTCGTGCGGTAGTCGTAGAACAGGTCGCTCTGGATCTCGACTTGGCCGGGCTGATTGAGAAAAGCAAATTCATCCGTCCACAGATCGGGGTCATAGCGTTCCACGTTGGGATCGCTTCCGACATGGCGCGTCCGCGTCGTCTGCAGCGACAGCAGGTTGGTGCGAAGCGCACTTTCGTTGGCGGCGCGGTCGGCCCAAAACGCCCGACGCGTCTTCCAGATCGCGCCCAGGCCCTCGTTGTGCGCCACCGCGTCCTGGACGATGAGACCCTCGATTCGATCCGGATGGGCCAAGGCCATGCGAAAACCCACGGGGCCGCCGTAATCCTGCATGTAAAGCGTGTACCGCGAGAGCCCGAGAGCCTCGGTGAAGTGATTCATCGTTTCGGCGATGTGATCGAACGTGTACGCGAACTTCTTTGGATCCGGCCAGTCGCTGTGCCCGAAGCCCGGATAATCAGGCGCGACAAGGTGATAGTGCTCGGAAAGCTGTGTCAGGAGAGGCTCGAACATTCTCGAGGAGGATGGGAGTCCATGCAGCAGGAAAAGCGTGGGCGCGTCTTTCGGCCCGGCCTCTCTGTAAAAGATGGAGAGCCCATCTACCTGTATCGTGCGATAGGAAGTCGGGTGTTTCACGGGGCGCTCCCGGCCGTGGGCGGGCAGTTGAAATATTGCGAGTATGACAAGAACCACCAGCGCGATATGGGAAACCTGCAAGAGTCTGGGTGAGCGGGACGAGTACAAAGGGCTCATAGTCTACCTCCGATTTGGAAATCATGCATCGTTCGGCCACCATCTCATCGACTTCCACCTCGACCGGTTGCTTGATTGCGTGAGCGTCAGGACCTGGCGAGAACGTTAACTGGATCACCCGCAGCGCGCCCCTGATCGGCTGGTGATCGGAATGCAGCGCTGCTACTTCAGTGAAAACGCGATCTTCTCGAGGCCTGCCTTGGCGCAGTCTTCGTCGACCAAGCCGCTCGGTGCGCCGCCGACGCCGATGCTGCCGATCACCTCGTCGCCGGACTTGATCAACACGGCGCCGGGCAGCAACAGGATCCCCGGCACAGTGGTCAGGGCGGCGGCGGCCGGGTTGGCGGCGAGTTGCGCTACCAGTTCGCTCTGCAGATCCTTCTTGAAGATCGGCCCGAGCGTGACGATTGTGTAGGCCTTGCCACGGCTCGAGTCGAGCGTGTGCGGCGTGGCACCTTCGTGTTTGAGCACGGCGCGCGTGAGGCCATTGCGGTCGAGCACGGTCACACACAACTTGTGGCCAAGCTTCTCGCCCGCGGACAGGGCCTCGGCCGCGGCCTGCGATGCCAGCGAGGCGCTGAGTTCGAATGCTTTCGTCATGATGAGTCTCCTTGTTATCGGGTAATGTGGATCGGGCGGCGATCGGCACGCAGCGCCGCTACTTCAGTGAAGGGGCAATCTTCTCGAGACCCGCCTTGGCGCAGCCTTCGTCGACCAAGCCGCTCGGTGCGCCGCCGACGCCGATGCTGCCGATCACCTCGCCGCCGGACTTGATCAGCACGGCGCCGGGAAGCAACAAGATCCCCGGCACACTGGTCAGGGCGGCCGCGGCGGGGTTGGCGGCGAGTTGCGCCACCAGTTCGCTCTGTAGATCCTTATTGAAGATCGGCCCGAGCGTCACGATGGTATAGGCCTTGCCACGGCTCGAGTCCACCGTGTGCGGCGTGGCACGTTCGTGTTTGAGCACGGCGCGCGCGAGGCCATTGCGGTCGAGCACAGTCACACTCACCTTGTGTCCGAGTTTTTCGCAACTGGTCAGGGCCTCGGTCGCCGCCTGCGATGCCAGCAAAGCGCTGAGCTCCTTGGGCGTGGCCGACTGGGCCTGCGCAAACGATGCGCACAATGCGAGTGGGACGAGAGAAGCAAAGCGAAGAAAGGTCATGTGGACTCCTGGCTGCTTGGTTTGTTGACGCTGTGGCTCTGTTCACAGCTGTGAGCAGAGCCGCACACCTGAAACGGACTGCTGAATTCATACCCCCGGGGAGAGCTGCAACGCCGGCCTGCACCAGGACGTTGGGTTTCAGGCCCTCGTCCTACTTGGCGAAGAAATCTGTGATCAACTTGATGGTGACCTGTGGATTCTCCTCCATGATCCAGTGCCCGGAGTCGGGCACGATGCCGCCCGTGACGTTGCTGGCGACGAACTCCATATGTTCGGCCATCATCTTGCCGAAAAACTTCTCGGCACCGATGCCAAGCACCGGCATGGTGATCTTGCCGCGCTCGGCGAGCAACGCCTTGTTGTCGGCGGCGTCCTGGCGGAGCGACCCAAATTGCTCGAAGGCATCGTGCATCGCATGCGGCCGTGCGTACAGGGCCGCAAAGTGCTGCCGCGTATCTTCATCGATCCTCTTGGGGTCGCCCGACAACTCGTTCCAGAAGCGATCGAGGTAGATGCGCTCCCGGCCGTGCACAAGGCGCTCCTCGTCAGGACCCCGGAAATCGAAGTGCCAGAGCATCGGACTGCGAACGATGTTGTCCCAGTCGCCTATTCCGGGAAGCGGCGCATCGATCACCGCCCAGCGGGTGACCTGGACCGGATATTGAGCCGCCAACGCGTAACCGACCATATTGCCGATGTCATGTGTGACCAGGTCTGCCTTCTGGACCTTGAGTGCATCCATGACGCCGGCAATGTCGAGCGCCTGGTTCATCTTGGTGTAGCCGGTATCCGGATGGTCGGACATACCCATGCCGCGCAGGTCGGGGACGATCACGGTATGGTCCTTGGCCAGAACAATTGCCAGAGGGGCCCACATATCGCCCGTAAAACCGAAGCCGTGCAGCAGCACGACGGCCGGGCCCTTGCCGCCGACACGGACGTAGAGGCTGGTGCCGTTCGTCGGAACCATTTGCGTGTGAAAGCTGTCCGGAAACGGGGTGACTCCTGCCTCTGCCCACGCCAGGTCCCGTGCGGGCGGGGTTCCGGGCCTTGCGGCGCAACCGAGCGTCAAGGCCGGAATGCCGATGCTAGCCATCGCCCAACGAAACGCGCGATAAATAGTCACTTGCATTTGCATTGTTCTCCGTCTCGGAACTGCACCCATGTAACTTGCCGGATCGCTGATGTGAATGACATTGCTGTTCTCTGTTTGTAGAGCTGCTCGACACGAGTCGTATTGTGCATGTGGTATCGTAGTTGGCACTCTGATCGGATGACTTCCTTCTTGAGCTGCTGGGCTAGAAGGTCGATAAACCTCCGCCCACGCGACGGCAGTCGCGCGCCCGGGAGCCGACGTTCGCGAGCCCGATGAAGCGCCAGCGTTGTAGACCCGCGTGTCGATGCGCCCAGAGCGCTGTTCCGCTGCGGCCATGACGTTGAGTGCCGCTGCGCGGTCCCCGATGTTGCCGGCGATCGCCAGCACTCGGTCGTCCGTCGAGCGTGCAATCGATCACGACGTGGCGACGACACCGATTCCGAGCCTGTGGTCGCCCGCGACCAAACCTGCTCCGATGCCCTGCGATCCGCGCGTCACGACGGCGACTCGCTGTGGTTTTTTCATGTATCAGTAATTACGCTCGTGCACATGCACTGGGTAGGCGGGGAAATGCGAGACACTCTTGCGAACATCGGAAGAAGCTTCCGCTGCGCCGCCGTGGTCGCATTCACGACAGGTCACGCGTCGATCGGCTGCCCGGCTTGAGCTTCATCGTCTTGGCGATGGCGGCGTAGCCCGCCTCACCAAGAACCAGCGCCTCTCGGTTGGTGTGCACCGACTAGATTGGTCAACCCCGTGTTAGCGAGCGCCCCCGACTGTGGGAACAACGACCGGATCGGGCAGGCTGCGTGATGGTCGCGGCGGGCGACGCCCTCGGGTAGGAAGTTGGCGCCGGTCCGGCTGGGCGAGGAGGATGCAGCCGCGATTCGTAGGGATGGGTACATTGCCCGCCAGAAGTAGGTGACGCCGGCGGTGCTACCAACACCGTCGACGTCGTGCCCTCGGTCGCCCCCGCAAAGATGGCAACCAAGAGCACCTCACTCATCGTTCACCGGGCGCTCGACGTCAAGAATTGGCTGCTGCGACCGCCAACGGCCAAGGAGGCGCGGCCCGGGCGATGCCCACGGTGCCACTGTGCGAGCCGGCCGGTCGGGGGACGGCTGGGCTTACACGGCCACGGTCAGCGCGACCGCCAGATTCTCGGGCCGCCCGCGGTCAACGCGGCATCCACGATGACGATCGTCGCGTGCCAGCGCTACCAGTGCACGTCCTGCGGGGCGGTGGTCATGGTGGTGCCGCGTGGGATTGAGCCGCGGCGCCATTACGGGCGGGCGGCGATCTGCCTGGCGTTGGCGCTGTGGGCCTTGGCCGGGCAGCCGACGACCGTGGTGCGGACCCGCTCGGCAACACCCAGGACCGAAGCGGTGCGGGCGTTAGTCCACGCCGGCCAACGCCGCGTTGTCAGAAGCCGAACAGTGCTTCGCGATCCGGTGCACGGGCCTCGGCGGATCACCACCGGTCGATCGGGCAGCTCGCCATTGCTCGTCATCGCTCGCCATCGCTTCGGCGTGCCGCTAGGGTTGGCCATGCTCGCAGGGACCATGTCGCGACGCGCCAAAGGCCGGGTCGCACCACCACCTCGCCTCGGCCCTGACGCCCAGGCGGTCGCCGATGCGGTCGCCGCGTTCGCCGGCGTGACCGTCCAGGCCCACTGGGAGATCGATTCGCAGACCGCGGTCAACGGCACCGACTTCTACGTCGGGGAGGACGAGCTGGGCCACATCCACCTCGACGGCGAGGCCCACGTGCCGCTGGGCCACGCGCTGGCCAAGGTCGTGATCGGCGCCGGGTTGGGCCAGCGGTTTCCGTGGTCCCGTGACTTCGTGGTCGTCGACACCGCCGACATCGCGCGCACCGTCTGGGTGTTCGGCCTGCGACGCGCGCAGATCGATGGCGTCGCGGACGCGGAGCTGCGCACCCGGGTCCGCGACCGCGACCGCCGTGAAATCTGAGCGCTGAACAGGCGAGTCTTCGAGCGACGATTCCGTACACGTCGTGATTCGCGCGGACCGGCGCGTACCGGTAGCAGGCGAGACGGCAGGGTCGTCGGGGCAAGGACCTGCGCAACCAGCTCGCAGCCGCACCGCCGCGGATGCTACGCCGTACGCTCGGCGGCGAGCTGTGGCCGTGTCGGCCAGCGCTCGACCCGGGCGCGGACGTCGAGCAGCGACTCGGTGACGCTCGACCACGCCAGCTCGACGATGCGATTGGCGTCGGTTGCTGCGGCGCTGGTGGCGTGCAGCCGCTCGCGCTCGAGGACACGGACACAGGTCGCCAGATCGCCCGTGATCACGAGGCCGATGCGATCGGCCGCGCGATCGGTGGCCGCCAGCCAGCCGAGCGCCGCGCGCACCGGATCGACGCCGCGATCGTGGAGCCGGCCGGCGATCGCGAGCGCCTGATCGTGCTCGACGGCCTGGAGCGAGGTCGCGAGCCAGCGCCCGGCACGGGTCGACCCGTTGCTGCCGTACGCGGTCGTGAGCTCGATGATCTGCGCGAGCTCGGCGGCGCGCGGGCACAGCAGGCGCGCGAACCGGTCGCTGCGCAGATCGGCCAGCTGGCGCGCGAGCAGGAACGCGAGCTCGGTGTGGTCGATGGGCTGCGCGGCCGTGTACAGCGAGGGAGCGCCGAACACCACCACCGGTGTGAGCCGGCCGAACTGCGTGCGCAGCGTGACCATGCACGCCGCCGGCTGCTCGGGATCGACGTACACCGGCGGGCGCGTGATCCGGAACAGCGCCACGACCTGGTTGAGCACGCGCGAGATCTCCGGCGGAACGTCGCGATCGCGCAGATCGCGCGCCGCCGGGGCGGGTCGGGTCCGCGCGCGATCGGCGACGAACGCCGGCGCGACCAGCGCGAACAACGCCGAGAGCTGCGGATCGACGCCGTCGGCGCCGAGCGTGAGCCAGTCGTCGTTGCCCAGGGGCCGGCTGGCGCCGCTGGTCGGCCCCTGGGCCGCGCGCGGCTGGAACAGCGTCTCGGGCTTGTCGTCGACGATGTGCATGCCGATGACGTCGAGCGCCTGCTCGCATGCCCGCGCCCGCTCCGGCTGGTTGGTCCGGCGATACAGCACGCGCAGCGCCTCGTACGAGGCGATCCGGCGCTTGTTGGCGCGCAGCACGGCCTGATGCTGCGCGATCGCGTCGGCGGTGTGCCGCGGATCGGCGTCGAGGTATAGATCGGCGAGGCGCTGCCGGCGCGCGGAGTTGTCGGGGTCGAGCGAGAGCGCGACCTCGAACGCGGTGACCGCGTCTTCCTGCCGGCCGAGCGCGAAGCACAGCTCGCCCAGCCGGTCCCACAACCGCAGCCGCTCGCCGCTGCGGCCCTCGTCGTGACGGACATGCTCGAGGCGGCGGTAGTAGAACGCGATCGTGGCCTCGCGGTCGTGGCTGTCGCCGAGCAGCGCTTCGAGCTCGTCGGCGGCGGTGAACAGCCGCGGGTCGTCCTCGATCGCCAGCGCGAACAGCGCCTTGGCGTGGTCGTTGCGGCCGAGCTCGTCGCGGGCGATCATCGCGGCCAGGTGGCGGTAGCGCGCGCGGACCTTGAGATCTTGCTCGGTCTCGACCAGCCGGTTCACGAGATCGAGGCTGTAGCTCCAGTCGCCCTGGTCGGCGACCAGGCCCAGGAACTTGGTCAGGAGCAGGTGATCGGCGGGCCGGTGCGCGAGCGCCTCGCGGTACATCTCGCGCGCGGTCGCGCGGTCGCCGAGCTCGGCGTAGCGGTCGCCCAGGTCCGAGAACCGCGTGGCTTTCTCCGACGGCGGCGCGAGGTTGGCGAGCGCGAGCTGGTCGGCGAGCAGCGCCTCGGGGTTGGCCACGTCGAGCTCGGCGCGCAGCAGCAGCGCCGGGCGATGGTCGGGGGCGAGCGCGAGGGTCACCGCCGCGTGGTTTGCGGCACCGTCGATGTCGCCGAGCTGCTGCGCGCAGCGCGCCACGCGGTAGTGCAGCTCGATCGAGACGTCGGGCTGCAGCCGGTCCTCGTGATCGTCGAGCAGGCCCTCGATCAGGATCCGGGCGCGCAGCCACTCGCCGCCGTCGAACAGCAGATCCGCGAGCTCGCGGCGGGTCGCCGGATCATGCGGATCGATCTCGACGGCGCGCGCCAGCGCATCGCGGGCGACCCCGGGTTCGCCGAGCTCGTCCGCGAGCTTGGCGCGCGAAAGGAGGTAGCCGCGCAGCCGACCGGGATCGACCGTGGTGCGGCACAGATCGTCGAGCATCGGCGCGAGATCCGCCAGGTCGCCGGTGTCCCAGCACAGCTCGACCAGGGCCAGGCCGGCCCGGTGGTTCGCTGGATCGGCGGCGCGCGCCAGGCGATACAGCCGCTTGGCGCGCTCGGTGTTGCCGATCGCGACGCAGAAGTCGGCCGCATCGGCGAGCCAGCGCGAGCGGGCGGCGACCAGCGCCGGGCGCTCCGCGGCGCCGACCAAAAGCGCGATCACCGCCGCGAGCTCGCCGCGATCGCGGAGCAGACCGGCGAGGCCATCGATCGCTGGCATCAGATCCGGATCGTCGGCGCGCGCGCGCTCGTACAGCCGCTGGGCCTTGTCGTAGTCGTAGAACCGCGCGATGTCGGCGGCGCGCAAGCTCACGATCGCGCGCTTGCTCGGCTCGGTGACCAGGCGGGCGAGGCGCTCGAGCGTGAGCAGCGCTTCGCCATCGCTGTCGCCGACCCGCAGCTGGAGCCGGGCCAGGGCATCGAGCACGTCGAGGTGATCGGGGTCGAGCCGGTCGGCGTCGCGATATGCGTCGAGTGCGCTGCTGTCGTCGCCGAGGTCGCGCTCGTAGACCTGGCCGAGATCGCGGAATACCGCGGCGCGCTCGCGGTCGGCGAGGTGAACCGCGCGGCGACCGAGCAGATCGACCAGCGCTGGCCATTCGCCCATGCTGCGATAGAACCGGTCGAGCGCCTCGTGGGCGGGGCGGTCGTGCGGCGACACCACCAGCACGCGCTCGAGGCATTCCGCCGCGCGGTAGCCGTGCCCGCGGTCGCGCCACGCCGCGGCGAGCTCGGTCAGGACCCTGACGCTGTCGTCGCCGTGGAGCTCGACCAGGCTCGTCATGTCGTCGAGCGGCAGCTCGGCAACCCGCTGGGTGATCCGCGCCAGGCGCAGCAGCGGATCGACGTCGACCGCCGCCGGCGCTTCTTCGAACGCCGCGAGCCGCACCACCAGCGCGCGCTCGGCGTCGTCGCGCTCCTCGAGGCTGTCGGCGAGATCTCGCAGGATCCGCGCACGTTCGCCGCGCTCCTCGGTCGCCTCGACGCGCGCCAGGTGCTGGCCGACGACCCGCTGGCCGGCGGTGTCGAGCGCCGCGCCGGCGATCTTGGCCGTGGCGCGCTCGACGGCTGCGCGCACGCGTCCGGGATCGAGCTCGGGGAGCTCGTCGAGCAGGGCCCGGACGAGGGTCTCCACCGCACCAGATCTAGCGGTAGTTTCCCGCATGTTCGTATTAAACCCGAACGTGCCGGCGACCGATACCGGAACCTGGGGGTGTTGACGCGGGGAGACGGAAACGCGGACTGGGTCACATGATGCGCAATCAGCGCGGCGTGCCGACCGGCCCGTGGCGATCGGCCTCACGCGCGTGGGCCCCACCTGCCGCGGTCGCTCCCGGATGTCACCGTGAGAGGTCGAGCGATGGGGTCGACCGGGGCCATGAGCCTCCGGCGGCCGGACCCCCAGGTCGGCGCGATTGGGCGGATTGGCCGGCTCGCGCGAGCCTCGCCGAACAGGCATGATGCCAGGCAACGTGAAGTCAGATGATAGCGGCACGGTTGCAGGCAACGCTGGCAAGCGGAGGTCCGTCGCTTGAGCGAGCCGATGATCAGGATGGAGCACCGAGAGAGCCTCGCGTTCGCGTTGAGCGAGGCGGCCGAGATCGAGCACGGCCTGATGTGCTGCTACCTGTATGCGGCGTTCAGCATCGGCAAGCGATGCGAGCAGCGCTACCCACCCGCGCAGGCTGCGGCGATCGCGCGGTGGCGCGCCGAGATCACCGCGGTGGCGCGCGACGAGATGGTCCACCTGGCGCTGGTGTCGAACCTGCTCAATGCGATCGGCGCCGCGCCCCACCTGCTGCGCCCGAACTTCCCGGTCTCCGCCGGTTATCATCCGTCGGGCATCGTGGTCTCGCTCGCGCCGTTCTGCCTGGCGACGATGCAGCACTTCGTCTACCTCGAGCGGCCCGATGACGTCATCGAGCGTGAAGGCGCGGGTTTCACCGGCCGCGCGTACCACCGCCAGGGGCACATCGGCCGGCTGGTTCCGAGCGCGCAGGACTACGCCACGGTCGGCGATCTATATCGCTGGATCCGCGATGGCTTCGGGCACCTGGTCGAGACGCTCGGCCCCGATCGGCTGTTCTGCGGCGACCCGGCGCTGCAGGTCACGTCGTCGACGATCGGGCTGCCCGGCGTCACCGGCGTGGTCGATGTCGAATCCGCGTGGCGCGCGATCGATACCATCGTGACCCAGGGCGAGGGCGCCCCGCGATGTCCGGGCCACTCGCACTACAGCCGGTTCTCCGCCATCCGCAATGAGCTCCAGCAGATCCTCGCCGACGATCCGGGCTTCGCGCCGTCGGCCCACGTCGCCCACAACCCCGTGATGCGGCGCCCCCCGGTGCCCGATGGCCTGATCTGGGTCGATGCCGAGCCGGCGGCCAGCGTGCTCGACGTCGGCAATGCGATCTACGCGTTCACGCTGCGCAGCCTGGGGGTTCTGTACTCGCCGATCGCGATGGCCGATGACGCGCGCGCGCTGGCCATCGAGGCCACGACCGGCGGCATGCGCGCGATGACGCCGATCGCCGAGCTCCTGACCGAGCTCCCGGCGAGCACGACCGATCCGACCGCGCTCGCCGGCCTGACGTTCACGATGTCGCGCTCGCTGCATCCGCTGCCCGAGCGCCGCGCCGCGCTGCGCTCGCTGTACGAGGGTGTCGCGGCGGCCGCCGCCGGGATCCGCGCGCACGTCGTGCCGCTCGACGGATCTCAGCGGGCCAGCGCCGCGCGGCTCGATGATCTCGCCGAACGCCTGCTCGAGGCCAGCGATCGCGCGCCGGCCGCGCCGGCCGCGGTGGTTGCGGTCGCCGCCGCGCCGGTCCGGCGCCCGCCGGCCTCGTACACCCCCGGCGCGATCGAGGAAGCGCGCGGCGACACGCTGGTCCTGCGGTCCGAAGGCAAGCGGTGCATCCATTCGCGCCACTGCGTGCTTGGCGCCCCGCGCGTGTTCCTCGCCAACGTCAAGGGCCCGTGGCTGTACCCCGACGAGATGAACGTCGAGGCCCTGGCCCATGTCATCCAGATGTGTCCGTCCGGTTCGCTGACCTACGAGCGGCTGGACGGCGGACCCGAGGAGCCGGTCCCCGAGATCAACGAGCTGCGGCTGCGCGAGAACGGTCCGTATGCGGTCCGCGCCGACCTCGAGCTGGTCGGGCGCGGCAGCTTGCTGCGCGCGACGTTGTGCCGCTGCGGCGCCTCGCAGAACAAGCCGTTCTGCGATGGGTCGCACAACGGGATCCAGTTCGCTGCCACCGGCGAGCCGGCGACCCGCGAGTCCCAGCCGCTGGCGCACCGCGGCGGACGCCTCGAGATCCGCCCCGAGCTCGACGGTCCACTCGCTGTGACGGGCAACGTCGAGATCTGTGCTGGCACCGGTCGCACGATCGACCGCGTGACGACGACCCGGCTGTGCCGCTGCGGCGGCTCGGCCACCAAGCCGTTCTGCGACGGTACACACGCGCGCATCGGCTTCCGATCGACCTAGCTCCGGCCGCCGCGGCGTTTGCGCGCCGAACCCGATTTTGCGCCACGGGGCCGTGTGCGACCGCAGGCCGGCCCTGCGCCGCCGTTCGACACGTGACGGAACCTCGTGCAAGGCGTTCCGACGTACGTGATTCCGGGACCGATTCCGTGACGCGGACTCCCCAGGCGAGGTGGCCGCTGAGGTCCCCCGGACGGGGCCATGAATCACCGGCAACGCCACCGGAAGCGTGTCGCGCGCGGTTTTGAAGGCGGCGCACGAAGCACACCGCCTCATCGAGGAGGAACTGCGTCGTAGAGCGCTGTGCGATCAGGCAGGTGCGTGTATCCGTCGGCGGAGGCTCGCCGATGGGCATGACTCTCGCATTTCTGATTGCCGTGATCGATTCCCGATGGTTGCCGCTCACGGACCTCTGGTCTCTCGCGATCGACGTGCACGAGCAGCGCCCGTTTACGCGGTCGGCTGCGCTCGCCGCGCTGGCTGTGGGTTCGGAGGACTGCCGTCGCCGCGAGCTTGGGATACCGAGCATCTTCGAGCCAGCTCCACGACTGGCGGCGCTGTCTGGACGCGGCGCGCCATGACCACCGTCCTCATCGTCGACGACGATCCAGGCGTTCGGTTCGCGCTGACCGAGGTGCTGCGCGATCGAGGCTACCGTGTGGTTTGCGCGAGCTCGGGAGCCCAGGCGCTGGGCCTGCTGGCCGGCGTCGAGGTGGTGGTGACTGATCTGTCGATGCCCGGCATGGACGGGCTGGAGCTGATGTCGCATATCGCCGCGCGCGCGCCCGCGCTGCCGGTGATCCTGCTGACCGCCCATGGCTCGGAGAACATGGTCCGCATCGCGTCGAGCCGCGGTGCGTGCGACTGCCTGAGCAAGCCGTTCGATATCGACGAGATCACCCGCGTGATCGAGCGCGCGCGGACCCAGCCGCGCAGCGGCAGCTGACCGCATCGCGAGCCTGTTCGCGGGCTTGACGATGCGCCAACGATTCGGCCTTGACTTCGTTTCCGACCGGTCTATAGATATATCTATAGACCCATCGTAACGATGGGTCGAAATAACAGGAGATGAGAATGTTTTTTGATGAATGGCGGCCTTGGTTTACCGGTGGACATGGGCGTGGGCGTGGGCGGGGTCCCGGCGGGTCGCGGGGCGGCGGGCGGGGGGAAGGTGGCGGGCGAGGATGGCCCGAGTTGTTTGGCGATCGGCCGCCGCGGGCCGAACGAGGCGGGGTGCGATACCTCGTGCTCGCGGCCGTCGCGGACACGCCGCGACATGGCTACGAGATCATGGCCGTGATCGAAGAGCGCAGCGGCGGCGCGTACCGGCCGAGCCCGGGCGTCATCTATCCGACGCTGCAGCTGCTCGAGGAGCTGGGCCACGTGCGGGTCAGCGATCGCGAGGACAAGAAGGTCTATGCGATCACCGCCGCGGGCACGCGCGAGCTCGAGGAGCACCGCGACGAGGTCGCGAGCTTCTACGAGCAGTCCGAGGATGTGTGGGATGGCCACAGCGAGACGCTGCGCGACGTCATGGATCGCGTGCGCCGGCTGTTGCGAGCGTTCCGCCGGACCGCCAGGCGCGGCCAGCTGACGCCCGCGCGCGTGACGAAGATCCGCGCGATCCTCGACGAGGCCGTGGTCAAGCTCGAAGCGCTGGTCGACGAATAGCCCGGCGGCCGCGGCTGGCGGCACGCCGGAAGCCGCGCGGAGACGCGCGACTTCCGAGCTGTGCCGCAACGGCATTGTTCGACGCCTCTCAGTCGTCGTCGATCACGAACGAATACTTGAGGTGCAGGTCGGAGGTGGCGTCGAGCGGCGGTAGCTCGAGCGAGCCGAGCGTGGTGCGCAGGCACCCCTCGAGCTCGGCATCGAGCGGCTTGCCGTCCGGATCCGTGAGCTGGTCGGCGCCGATCAGGGTGCCGACATCCGGATCGCCGGTCAGCGTCAGCAGCACCGCGGGGCGCCGATCGCGGGGCTTGCCGGCCAGATCGGTCGGCCCGGTCTTGTAGCACTCGGCGAGAAATGGAATCGCCTCCGCGAGTGCGACCTTGAGCTTGGGCGCTGCCCGCTCGAGGTCGTGGCCGGTGTCCTGGTCTGCGCCGGGCAAGCTCGGCGCTCGCGGCGGCGCCTGGCGTGCGCGCTCGGCGCGCGACGCTGCGATGCGGTCGGCGACCGCCTGACGCTCGACGGCGCTCGCCAGGCGCGTGACGTGGTTCGGCGGCCGTGGCTTCGCAGCGCCGGTGGCGGACGCTCCCGGCGAGCCAGCCGCCGCGGCCGCGCCGGAGCCCGGCGTGCCGGACGCATGACTAGCGCTCGGATCAGAGGATTTCCAGTACCGCACGATGCCCATGAGGGCGAACACGACAATGATCGCGGCCAACCACGCTCGAGACTTCACGTCCTAGCCATAGCGTCGCTCGCGATCAGCGTCAACGAGACGGCCGCGCTGGCTCGGGACGCGGCCGGTAACTCGGGCCGCAACTCTGCGCAACTCGCTGCCGTTGGCCAGCACGGTACTTGGCGTGTCTAAGTATCTCAGATCGCAGCGTGCGAGATCGGCAGTTGGCAGGACTGTCACGGGCGTGGGCGCTCAGCGTGCTTCGGTGACTCAACTAATTGAAGTCATTAGGCAATTATAGATTTGATGACTACAACAGGGAGGTGATGACGCCCAGCCACATCGGTCAATACCGGATTGTTCGCAAGATCGGTGCGGGAGGTATGGGGTTGGTGTTCCTCGGAGAACACACCCTGCTCGGTCGCCGCGCCGCTATCAAGACGCTGCTTCCGACGATCGCCGCGGACCACGAGATCGTGGAGCGGTTCTTCAACGAAGCGCGCGCGACCTCGGCGATATCGGATCCCGGCGTCATCCAGGTCTTCGACTTCGGCTACCACGTCGACGGTACCGCCTATATCGTGATGGAGCTGCTCGAGGGCGAGGCGCTGTCGGCGCGGATCGACCGGCTGGGCAGGCTGTCGCTGGCCGACGCCCTGCGCATCGCCCGCCAGGTGGCCGGTTCGCTCGCGGTGGCGCACTCCCACGGCATCGTCCATCGCGATCTCAAGCCGGATAATATCTTTCTGGTCGCCGACAGCGAGGCCGAGGGCGGCGAGCGCACCAAGATCCTCGACTTCGGGATCTGCAAGATCGGCAGCACCGCGCTGGATGCCGCGCTCACGCAGACCGGCGCGATGGTCGGGACCCCCGTCTACATGTCGCCGGAGCAGTGTCGCGGTGCCGGTGGGGTCGACCAACGCTCCGATATCTATGCGCTCGGCTGCCTGATGTTTCACATGCTGACCGGCCGGCCGCCGTTCCTGCGCGAAGCGGCGGGTGAGTTGATCGTCGCCCACATGCACGAGGCGCCGCCGGCGCCGAGTACGTTTGTCACCCGCTTGCCGCTGGGCGTCGATGCGCTCCTGCTGACGTGCCTCGCCAAGGCGCCCGGTGATCGCTTCCAGTCGATGGCCGACGTACAGCAGGCGCTGGGCGAGCTCCACCTGGAGCTCGATCTGAAGGCGGCCGCGGTCACCGCGGTCACGCCCGCGGTGCCGCTGGGGCGCGGGTTTCGCTCGGTGTACAACGTCAACCTCACCGCGCGCACCGGCAGGTTTCGCAGGTCGCGGGTGACCCCGTCGCGGATGCCGCAGCTGGCGTTTTCGCCGAGCTCGTCGTCGGCGCCGAGTCCGGACGACAGCGACATCCGTCCGGCGCGGCGCTCGAAGCTTCGCGCGGCGCTCACCGGTGTGTTGGTAGCCGGTGCCGCGGTCGGCATCGGCGGGACCGCGGCGGTCCTGTACGGCGCGTACGACGATGGCGGCTACGACCCCGGCGATAGCACGCCGGCCATGGTGGCGGCGAGCGCCTCGGACTCCGCGCGTTTCGGCAGCGGCCCGGAGGCGCAGCGCCTGGAGGTCTCGCGCGGCACGACGCCAGAGGGGCCGATGCCGGCGCAGGCGCTGCCCGCGGCCACGCCGGTGACCCGAGCTGACGCGACCACCACGAACGGGCCAGCGGAGGGGGACCCGACGGCCGGGCCGGCCGCGCCCGACGAACCTCAGGCCGCGAGCAACGAGGGCGCCGCCGAGGCCGCCGCGACGGCGCCGGACGCAACGACCACGGCCGCGCCGATCGAGCACACGGTGCCCGCGCGCCGGTCGCCAGTGTCCGAGCGTCTACGCCGGCTCCGCGAGAGCTCGCGCGAACGCACCAAGGACAAGCCGGTCATCGCGACGCGGCCACGGGCGCCGGCGCCCGTCCCGCCCATGGTCCCGCTCGGACCGGCGTCGCCGTCCGGCCTGTCGGGCCCCGTGGTGTCCCCGGCGCCTGTCACGTCGCCTGCATCCGCTCCGGCCGAGGACCTCTATGATACGCGCTGACCGTCGCTGCCTCGGGTTCGCGTTCGCGTTCGCGCTCGCCGTCGCGACCGGCTCGCAGCCATCACCCGCGAGCGCGCAATCGGCGGAAGCCGAGGCGCTGTTTCGCGATGGCAGAAGCTCGATCTCGCGCGGCGAGATCGCCGCGGGGTGCGACAAGCTCGACGCGAGCGCCCGGCTCGAGAGCAGCGTGGGGACGTTGCTCAACCTCGGCGACTGCCGCGACAAGCTTGGCAAACCGGCGAGTGCGTGGGCGGCGTTTCGCAAGGCCGAGGCCATGGCGAAGCGGGCCGGCGGCGACGACAAGCGGCAGGCGGAAGCGGCCCGGCGCGCCGCGGCGCTCGAGGCGCGGCTGTCGAACATGGTGATCGAGGTCGCAGCCAAGACCGAGGGGCTCGTGATCCGCCGTGACGGTGAGGTCGTCGACCCGGCCCTGTGGAACACGGCGCTGCCGGTCGATCCGGGGAGCTATACGATCGCCGCCGAGGCGCCGGGGTGTCTGCCGTGGCGCATGGTCGTCCCGGTCGGGCTCGACACCAAGCGACAGGTCGTGACGATTCCGCGCCTCGAGCGTGCGCCGGTGGCTGCGCCGGTCGCCGCGGCACCGCCGCCGGCGTCCTCGGTCGAGGTCCTGGCGCCGGTGCCGACCCGGCCCGTGGTCATGCGCAGCGGTGGTACGTGGAGCGTGACGCGCAAGCTAGCCGCCGGTCTCGCGCTGGCTGGTGCGGGGGCGGCGGGCTCCGGGATCTACTTCGGCGTCCACGCCGGGCACCTGCAGGATCGCGCCGACGAGCGGTGTCCGCTCACCGTGTGCGCGGATCCCGACGGCCTCCGGCTGAGCGATCAGGCGCATACGTCGGCGTCGCGCGCCAACATCCTCTACATCGCCGGCGGCGCGGCAGCCGCGGCCGCGGGCGTGATGTGGCTCGTCGGCGCGCCCGACGAGATCATGGTGGTACCGAGCGCCGGTGATCACCAGGCCTCCATCTCGATGACAGGGAGCTTCTGATGCGCCAGCCGTCGTGTTCTACGAATCCTCTGCGACCGGCGGTGGTGGCCCGCGTGGCCGTGGTGTGGGTGCTCGTCGCTGCGGCTTGCAGCGTCCCGAACAAGACGCCCGCCGATCCCGACGCGGGTGGTCCAGGACCGGGCGGCGATGCGGGCATCGACGGCCCGCCCGACGATACCAGCGCGCCGGACACGACGCTCGACCAGGCGCCGGGCGAGCTCACCCACAGTAACCAGGTGACGATCCGGTTCTCGTCGAGCGATCCACGCGCCACGTTCTCGTGCCGGCTCGATCAGGACGCAGCCCAGCCGTGCGTGTCGCCCTACGTGCGCACGCTCGCCGATGGTCCGCACGGCTTTTCGGTCCACGCGGTGGATGCCGCCGGCAACGCGGACGATACGCCGGCCGAGTGCGTGTGGACGATCGATACCGCCGCACCCGAGACCGAGCTCACCGACACGCCGCCGTCCGCGGACAACAGCACCACGGTGACGTTCGCGTTCCGCTCCAACGAAGCCAATGCCCTGTTCGACTGTTCGCTCGACAACGCCGGCTATGCGCCGTGCGACAGCGGCGCGCCGGTGGGGCCGATCGGCGATGGCTCGCATTCGTTTGCGGTCCGCGCGCGCGATCGCGCCGGCAATATCGATCCGTCACCGGCGGTGTTCCCGTGGTTCGTGGACACCCGGACGCCCGATACCGAGATCACCAGCGCGCCCCGCACGGCGACCCAGGATGGCAATGCGACGTTCGCGTTCCTGTCGCAGGACGCGGGCGCCAACGCCACCTTCGAGTGCAAGCTCGACGGCGGCGCGTTCGTCGCGTGTACGTCGCCGCGCGCGTATACCGGCCTCGGCGAGGGCGCGCACGGGTTCGCGGTCCGCGTGCGCGACGCGCTCGGCAACGTCGATCCATCGCCGGCGACTCGGGCCTGGACGGTGGATGTGACGCCCCCGGAGACGACCGTGACCGGGCCGACCGGCGCCGTGCCCGTGGCGAGCGCCAGCATCATGTTCTCGGCGAGCGAGACCAACGCAGCGTTCGCGTGCGCGCTCGACGATGGCGCGGCGGCGCCGTGTACCTCGCCGGTCGGGCTGACCGGGCTCGGGCAGGGTGCGCACAGCTTCTCGGTGACCGCGACCGACGCGGCCGGTAACACCGACGGCACGGCGGCGAGCGTGGCGTGGACGGTCGATACCGTCGCACCCGAGATCGCGATCACCGGCGGGCCCGCGGCCGCGAGCACGGTGGGCCCGCGCGTGGTGCTGGGCTTCACGGTCTCGGACGGCGCGATCGTGTGCAGCTTCGATGGCGGCGCGTTCGCGGCCTGCGCGAGCCCGGTGGCCACAAACCTCGCGGCGGGGACGCATCAGTTCGCCGTGCGCGCGACCGATGGTGTCGGCAACGTCGCGACGGTCACCCGCGGATGGACCGTGGCGTGCGGTCCCCCTGACGCCGCCAACGCGGCGGGCGTCCTGCACCTCGATGACGGCGGCCAGACGGTCGCGAACGCCGTGGCCGGCGGGGCTGGCGCGACGCTCGGTGACACGCCCGATGCGGAGCCCGCTGATCCCGCCGCGCTGCCCGGCGGACGGTTCGGCGGTGGCCTGTCGTTCACCGCCGCCGAGGGTGACCACGTCGCGTGGCCGATCGCGCTCGCCGCGATGCCGGATCTGACGCTCGAGCTGTGGTCGCGTCCAACCGCGGCGAGCGGACCTGGCGACCTGGCGGTCAGCGGTGATGGCCGCGTGGCGCTGCGCGTGATCGCGGCGAGTCCAACCACCGTGCAGTTCTCGATCTCGATCGCCGAAGATCGCACCGCCGGGGAGATCCGCACCGTGACGTCGGCGCCGGTGGCGGGCGGCACCTGGCACCACGTGCTCGCGTCGCTACAGCAGCCGGTGCTCCGGCTGTGGGTCGACGGCGTGAGGACAGACGTGGGCACCGTGCAGCTCGTCACCCCGCCTGCGCTCGACGCGCTGCGGCTCGGTGGTGAAGGCGTCACGGCCTACGATGGCGCGCTCGACGAGGTCTGGATCGCCCAGACGGCGATCACCAGCGACGAGCCGGCGCTGGCTCGCTACTGCCCACTGTGACCTACCCGGTGATGGTCGACGCCAGGGACGACCCGGCGAGCAACCCGGTACGCAAGATCCTGCCGCGGCCCCCCGGGCGGGAGCGATCCTCGCGGGCCCGTGCATCGGGCGGTACGGCGCGGCGCGCCAGGCCAGCGCCAGGACTTGCCCGAGCGTTCGCGGGCATCCGGACGGTGCCTCGAGTACGCTCGGTCATGCCCGCTGCAAGGACCTCCCCATGATCTACGACGACATCACCCAGACCATCGGCCGGACGCCGATCGTGCGTATCAACCGGCTCGCCCCGGCCCACATCACGATGTACGTCAAGCTCGAGTCGTTCAACCCCGGCGGGTCGGTGAAAGATCGCCTCGCCCTCGGGATCATTCTCGACGCCGAACGGCGTGGTGCGCTCAAGCCCGGGCAAACCGTTGTCGAGGCCACCTCGGGCAACACCGGCATCGCGCTCGCCATGGTGTGCGCGGCCCGCGGCTATCCGTTCGTGTCGGTGATGGTCGAGACCTTCTCCGTCGAGCGGCGCCAGATCATGCGCGGCTACGGCGCCAAGGTCGTGCTCACCCCCGCGGCCGAGCGCGCGACCGGCATGGTGCGCCGCGCCGCCGAGCTCGCCGAACAGCACGGCTGGTTCCTCGCGCGCCAGTTCGAGAACGAGGCCAACCCGGCCTACCACCGCCAGACCACCGGCCCCGAGATCCTGTCGGACTTCGCCGATCGGCGCCTCGACTACTTCGTGACTGGCTGGGGCACTGGCGGCACGCTCACCGGCGCCGGCCAGATGCTCAAGCGAGCGCGCCCCGATCTCAAGATCGTCGTCGCCGAGCCGGCCGAGGCGCAGATGCTCGATGGCAAGGACTGGAAGCCCCACAAGATCCAGGGCTGGACCCCGGACTTCGTGCCCGCGGTCCTCGATCGCACGATCTTCGACGACCGCGTCGCCGTCACCGACGCGGCCGCGATCGCCAGCGCGCGATCGCTGGCCCACCGCGAGGGCATCTTCGTCGGCATCTCCGCCGGCGCCACGTTCGCGGCGGCTCTCGAGGTCGCCGGCCGCGCCCCCGCCGACAGCACCATCCTCACGATGCTGCCCGACACCGGCGAGCGCTACCTCTCGACCGTCCTGTTCGAGGGCATCAACCAAGGCTCCGACGAGGTGTAGCCCGCGGCATCACGGCTTGGTGGGCTTGGTCGGGAAGCCGCGCTTCTTGAGCAGGGCGGCGACGTCGGGGTCGCGGCCGCGGAACTGGCGATACGCCTCGGCGCGATCGGTCGAGTTGCCGGGGGCGAGGATGTACTTGCGCAGCTTGGCGGCGACGCCTGGATCGAACACGTCGCCGGCCTCGGTGAATGCCTCGCGCGTGTCGGCGTCCATGACCTCGGACCACAGGTAGCTGTAGTAGCCCGCGGAGTAGCCGTCGTTGGCGAACAGGTGGTTGAACTGGGGCAGGCGGTGACGCATCGCGACCTGCCTGGGGGCGCCGATGCGCTCGAGGGTCTCGCGCTCGATGGTCTCTGGATCGATCACGCCGTCGGGCTTGGTGTGGAGCTCCATGTCGACGATCGCCGACGACAGATACTCCGCCGTGGCGTAACCCTGGTTGAACTTGCTCGAGCGGGTGACCTTGTCGACCAGCGCCTGTGGCATCGGCTTGCCGGTCTTGTAGTGCCTGGCGAACTTGTCGAGGATCGGCCGCGCCAGCACCCACTGCTCGTGGACCTGCGACGGGTACTCGACGAAGTCGCGCGGCGTGCCGCCGAGGCCCGGATAGCGCACCTCGGACAAAAGCCCGTGCAGCGCGTGGCCGAACTCGTGGAACAGCGTGTGCGCGTCGTCGAGCGAGATCAGCACCGGCTCGCCCGGGGCGCCGTGCACGAAGTTGTTGTTGTTCGAGGTGAGCGTGGTCTGCAGCTTGCCGGTGAACGTCTCGTGGCCGCGATAGCCCATCGCCCACGCGCCCGACCGCTTGCCTTTGCGCGCGAAGTAGTCGCCGTAGAACAGCCCGACGTGCGCGCCGCTCGCCTTGTCCTTGACCTCCCAGACGCGGACGCTGGGCTCGAACACCGGCACGGTCCCCGTGATCTCGGTGAACGACAGCCCGTAGAGCCGTTCGGCCATCCACTGCGACGCCGCGATCATGTTGCCGAGCTCGAAGTACGGCTTGAGCTCGTTCTCGTCGAGATCGTACTTCGCCTTGCGGACCTTCTCGGCGTAGTACAGATAATCCCATGGTTCGAACGGCCCCTTGAGGCCGTCGCGCTTCGCGAGCTTCTCCATGTCGGCGACCTCTTCGCCGACGCGCGCCACCGCCGCCGGCCACACCTGCATCATGAGCGCTTTGGCCTTGGCGGGGTCCTTGGCCATGGTGTCGGACATCCGCCAGTGCGCGTGCGACGGATAGCCCATCAGCTTCGCGCGATCAGCGCGCAGCTTGATGGTGCGCGCGAACGTGGCGTGGGTGTCGTTGTCGCCGCCGTTGTCGCCGCGGCTCTTGAACGCCTTCCACACCTTCTCGCGCAGATCGCGCCGCGCCGACGCGGCGAGGAACGGATCGACGCTCGACCGCGTGTTCACCACGGCCCACTTGCCGTCGAGCTTGCGCTCGGCGGCCGCCGCGGCGTAGGTCGCCTTGAGCGACGGCGACAGCCCATCGAGGTCGCGCGCCTCGAGCACGGTCCACGCGTTCTCCTCGGCGAGCACCTTCTTGCTGAACTCGGCGAACTGCGCGGCGAGCTCCTCGTTGATCTTGCCGACCTTGGCCTTGTCATCGGCTGACAGCTTTGCCCCGGCCTTGACGAACCGGTCGTAGCGCAGCTCGACCACCCGGCGCTTCTCGGCATCGAGCTGCTCGCGCGCCTGATACACCGCGGTCACCCGGGCGAACAGCTTGTCGTTGAACGTGACCTTGTCGGACGCCGCGGCTCGCCTGGGCGACCACTCCTTCTCCACGGCCTGGACCTGCGGCGTGCTGAGGTTGCCGACCATCACCGAGAACAGCGTCTCGATCCGGCGCAGGTGTCGCCCGCTGTCCTCGAGGGGCACGAACGTGTTGTCGAACGTGGCGGGCTCGGGGTTCTCGGCGATCACGTCGGTCTCGGCGAGCATCAGCGCGAGCCCGACCTCGAACGCCTTCGGGACCGCGTCCACCGTCAGCTTGTCCCACGGCGGCACGCCGCCATACGGGCCGGTCCAATCCGCCAGCAGCACGTCCTGATTGGCGAGCGCGGTCAGGCGCGCCACCTCGGCGATCGCGGCGTCGCGCTTCGAGGGCGGCGGCGGCTCTGGCTTCGGAGCGGGCGCAGCGGCGACCGGCGTGGTCTCGGCGGGTACAGGCCGCGCCGGGGCGGTCGGCGCCGGGGCAGGGCCGCACGATGTCAGCAGGGCGAGGGCGGCGATCGACGTGATGGGCTTCACAGCCGCGACTCTATCGATTTTGAGCGGTGCGCGCCAACGGGGCGGCCGGCGACACCCTGCGACCTCGAGTCACGACACCTCGACGAGCTCCACGCCATCCGCGATGCCGAGATCGGCAGCGCGGTTCGCGAGATTGCGGTCGGCGGTGAGCAGCCGCAAGTCATAGGCAAGCGCGGTCGCCAGAATGAGCAGATCCGCGTCTTCAAACACGATGGCAGGTGTCAACGTCGCAGCCCGGGCATGGAGACCGGCCGCGATGTCCCAGCCTCGGAAGGAGGAAGCATCGAGCCCGAGCAACGTGGTGCCGGAGACGAACATGGTGAAGTAGCGACGCTTGGTACGGCCCTCATTGCGGAGCTCGAGCTTCCGGAGGCCACGGTCGAGCTCGTAGTAGGTAACGATCGAGATTCGCGCACCGTCTGTGGCGATCACCGCGTCAACCGTGTCGAGCAGCTTGGGGGTCTTTTCTGCGGCTCTTGGAGCGATGTAGAGCGACACGATGGAGGTGTCGAGCAGCCGCGGCGGGCTCATCGCAGTGCACGAAGCCGAGATTCCTCGAGGGTGTGCATGTCTTCGTCAGTCAGTGAGTTGCGTAGATGTGCGGCGTAGCGACGCGTCCTGATCGCGCGTTCCGCCAATGTCTCTCCCCGAAACGGGTCGAGGTGGATGCCTTCCGCGCGTGCGATCAATAGCAGCATCTGCATCTCGTCGAACGCACGATAAAGCAGCTCGGCGACTTCGTCCGGTGGTTCGGTTCGACGAATCATCTCCGCGGCGGCCATGATCAAGGCCTGGACCCGGAGGGGAGAGCCCGGACGATCGAGACCGATGTCATCGAGGTCGGCGGCCAGCTGTTGAGCTGCGCCGGATCGCATCGTCGTCAGCGAGAAGTCGATGAACGAGATCCAGCCTCGAATCGCACACTCTGCTGCGTCCCCGGCACCTGCATCGACGTAGTCGCGGAGCAGCGCGGCATCGGCGCGCCAGGCAGATTCGAGCTCACTGCGAAGCAGCTCAGGATGAGACCTCAGCGAGCTGAGCGCGAACGCTATCCGCCGGAGCTGAAGCAACAACTCTTTGACGAGCAGCTGAAGTGCGACGTCGTCTTGGGGACCATCCAAGAAGGCAGCAAATGCGCTGCGGATTTCGGCAGGGGACCATGCGAGCTGAGCCCGAACGTCTGCTGGCAGCTGCTCGATCAGGCGCTGCAAGCCCGCCACCGAGAGCGGACCTGCGTCGAAACCGAGATGTGCAGTGGCACCAGCCATCGGGCAAGCGTAGCGCCACCCATGTGATCTCTCAAGCAAGGAACGGTGAAGCCTCGCTCGTGATTTCGACGCGATGCTCGTCGATAACGCTACTCTTCGTCGCCGTTGCGCTGGCGGGTCTCGGGAGCCAGCTCGGGGCGGATCGTAGGCACGCCGGCGGCGGTGAGGGCCGCGTTCAGCGGCGCCAGCTCGCCCGTGCGCAGCGCGTCCCAGGATCGGGCGAGGGCGGCCAGCTCGCGGTCGGCCTTGGCGGTCTCGGCGATCTGGACCGCGGTGGGGGCGGCATCGACCCCGGCGACCTTGTAGAGCGCGGTGAGCTTGCCGTTGACGCTGCTCAGCGTCGGCGGTGATGCGCCGGCCGGTGCGCTGGGTGCGCCTGGCGGCGGCTTGGGCCCCGAGAGGATGACGGTGGCCTTGGCGCTGGCCGCAGCGGCCTGGGCCTTGAGGGCGTCCTGCTTGGGCGCGAGCTTGGCGAGCTGATCGAGGGTCGACTGGGCCTGCAGGACGAGCTGCGAGCTGCGGGTGACGAGCTCGGCGAGCTGGTGCTCGAGCTGGTGCTGCTGCGCGATGGCCGCGGGGGCGAGCTTGACGCGTGGGTCGAGCTTGACCTCGAGCGACTGGGTGAGCGTCGTGCCGTTGACGGTGAGCTTGACGGTGTAGCTGCCGGGGAGGACGCGCGGTCCCTCCGGCGTCCGCGGCGTATCGCGTGGCACGGCGCTGATCGGATACTCGTAGCTATCGACGAGCGGGCGGTCGCCGCGCAGATCCCAGATCCAGCGGTGGGCGCCGGCGGCGGTGCCCAGCGGCTTGTGCGGGCGGATCCAGTACGATGGAATCAGCTGCGCGGCGATCTCCTCGTCGGTCAGGTCCGGCGGATCGGTGCTGGCGTAGGTGCGGACGTGGTTGCCGCGCGCGTCGGTGATCTCGAGGCGGATCGGCCCGCTCGCCGGCTTGGCCAGGAAGTAGTCGATCGCGGCGCCGGCCGGCGGGTTCTCGGCGAAGGGCTCGTCGGGTGGCACCGGCGTGTCGGGATACAGGCTGCGCGGGACGCGATAGGCGACGCCCGGCTTGAACAGCGTGTCGGGCATCGCCGCGGCGAGCTGCCGGAGCGCCGCGATGTCGTCCATGATCCAGAACCCGCGGCCGTGGGTCGCGACGATGAGATCGCTATCGTGCACGACGATGTCGCGCGCCGAGCTCCGCGGCAGGTTGCGCTGCAGCGACTGCCACGCGCCACCGTCGTCGAACGACACCCACACGCCGTTCTCGGTGCTCGCGTAGAGCAGGCCCTTGCGGACCGGATCTTCGCGCACCGCATTTACCGGGCCCGGCGGCAGGCCGCCGGTGATCAGCGTCCAGGTCTTGCCGCTGTCGTGGGTGCGATAGATGTAGGGCGTCAGATCGTCGAGCCGGAACCGGCTGACCGAGGCGTAGGCCGTGATGTCGTCGAAGTGCGACGCCTCGAGCTGGGTGACCTTGCTCCATGGCGTGACAGCGGCAGGCGTGATGTCGGCCCAGTGCGCGCCGCCGTCGCGGGTCGACCACAGCTTGCCGTCGTCGGTGCCAGCCCAGATCGTGGTCCGCGCCTTGAATGACGGCGCCAGCGCGTAGATCGCGCCACGCTGATCGGCCGCGCCGGGGTTCTTGGCCGCCAGCGCGCCGACGCTCGGCGGCACGCCCGGCCTGGGATGCCCGAGATCGGGGCTGATCGTGCGCCAGCTCTGACCGCCGTTGGTCGATTCGAACAGCACGTTCGAGGCGTAGTAGAGGACGCCGGGGGCGATCGGCGAGAACATGATCGGCTGCGTGCGCTCGACGCGGTAGCTGCCGCGGATCGGGATCGGGGTGACGTTCTGGACCTGGCCGGTGGACCATTGGTAGCGCGAGACCTCGTTGCGGCCGGCGCCATAGACGATGTCGGGGTTCCGCGGATCGGGGGCCGCATAGCCATACTCGATCACGCCGACCGGCCGCCACTCGCGGTATCCGATCGTGCCGTCGTCGCCACGGCTCGAGATGCAGACCGAGCCGCTCTCCTGCTGCCCGCTGCACACCCGGTACGGAAACTCCGCGGTGACCCCGACGTGGTAGAGCTGCGCGGTCGGCTGGTTGTACCAGCTGCTCCAGGTCTTGCCGCCGTTGACCGTGACGACGGCGCCTTGATCGGCGACCAGCACGAACGCATTCGGATCGGTTGGGTTGATCCACAGGTTTTGATAGTCGTCACCGCCCGGCGCGCCGCGCAGCCACGTCCAGGTCTTGCCGCCGTCGGACGACTTCATCGCGACGATGCTCGCGACGTAGACGACGTCAGGGTTCTTGGGATCGACGACCGGCACCATCATGTCGCCGCCGCCGATCCGCATCAACGCGCGCTCGTCGGTGGTGATCTTGGTCCAGCTGGCGCCGGCGTCGTCGGAGCGAAACAGCGCCGCTCCCTTGCCGGTGGCGTATTCGCTCGGCTCGCTGGTCGAGACCTCGACGTACAGCCGGCTCGGCCGGCTCGGCGCGATCGCGAGGTCGAATTGCACGCTGTCGGCGGGGAGCCCGCCGGTCAGCTTGCGCCAGGTGGTGCCGCCGTCGGTCGACTTGTACAGCCCGCCGCCGGTGCCGCGGAAGGCGTTGTTGTCCTCGGACGGGCCGAGGCGGGCTTCCCACAGCGCGGCGTACAGCACGTCGGGGTTCTTGGGATCGATCTCGAGATCGGACGCGCCCGTATTGGCGTCCTTGTAGAGCACGCGCTGCCAGGTCTTCCCACCGTCGAGCGAGCGGAACACGCCGCGCTGCTCGCTGGGGCCGTAGGGATGGCCGAGCACCGCGGCGAACACCCGGTTGGGGTTCCGAGGATCGATGACGATCTGCGGGATCTGCTGCGCGTCGGCGAGCCCCAGGTGGTTCCAGGTCTTGCCGGCATCGGTCGACTTGTAAATGCCGTCGCCGACCGAGAGATCGGGGCGGTGCAGACCCTCGCCGCTGCCGACGTAGATGATGTTGGGATCCGACGGCGCCACGGCGATCGCGCCGATCGATTGCGTCGGCTGGTCGTCGAAGATCGGCCGCCAGGTCCGTCCGGCGTCGTCGGTCTTCCACACCCCGCCGTTGACGTGGCCCACGTAGAACACGTTGGGCTGCGACGCTACCCCGGAGGCCGCGCGGGTCCGGCCGCCGCGAAACGGCCCGACCATGCGCCAGCGCAGCTGGTGATACGCGGCCTCGGGAATCGGATCGGGGGCGGCCGGGGCGGCGACGGGCCACAGCAGCACGGCGGCAGCAAGGAATCGGGCAATACGCATGGCGGCCGCATCGTGCCCCAGGATGGCGCCGAACGGATGGTCATGGCCACACACCGACCGCGCTTCGAGGTACCGATTATCGCGGTTCCGAGGGATGTTGCAAGCGTCAGATTTGTTCTGATGAGTTAAGCTCCGGGCGCGTACGCACCTAGCTCGCGGCTCACCTGGCGACGCGGAGCGCGCACGGTCGCCGTTGGCATCAATGGTAGGGTCTGCCGTCTTTAATCGTGGGGACGAATGGTTGAAGCGGAGTATGTCAGCGCGCAGCTCGCCGCGGTCGATGATCCGGTGTTCTTGCTCGAGACGCTGTTTGGTGAAGCGCCGGTCGCGTTTGCGATCAGCCACGTCGACGGTCACTGCCTGGTCGTCAACCGCGCGTTCCGCGAGCTGTTCGGCTCGGCGCCGCCGCCCGACTACAACATCTTCAAGGACGAGCTGGTCGGCGCGCTGGGCCTTCTGCCCGAGGTGCGGCGGGCGTTTGGCGGCGAGCACGTGGTGATCCCCGCGTTCTGGTACGACGCCGGCGACCTCGAGCATGTCCACGTCGCGCACCGGCGCGTGGCGATCGAGATGTCGATGACCCCGCTCAAGGATCGCGCCGGCGCGGTCCGCCACGTCGCGCTCTGTTACAAGGACGTCACCGCGGAGCACGAGCTCGAGAACGAGCGCAGCGTCCTGCGCACCCTGTTCGAGGTCGCGCCCGAGGCGATCGTGCTCTACGACGTCGACACCTGCCGGATCGAGGATGCCAACGAAAATGCGCTCCGGCTGTTCGGGTATTCGCGCGACGCGTTGCTCGCGCTCGACCCCGCCAGGCTGAGCCCGGCGTATCAACCCGACGGGCAGCGGTCGGTCGACGCGGTGGCCGATCAGGTGGCGCGCGCCCGGCGCGGCGAGCGAATCGAGCTCGAATGGACGCACGAGACCGCGGCCGGCGAGCCCCTGCCGTGCGAGATCCGGATCGTCCAGGTCCCGGGGAAGCGCCACGCGCTGTGCCGGGTCTCGATCATCGATCTACGCGGGCGCAAGCTCATCGAGGCGGAGCGCGACCGCGTGCACGACCTCGAGGAGCAAAATCTCCGCATCCACGAGGCGAACCGGCTCAAGAGCGAGTTCTTGGCCGCGATGTCGCACGAGCTGCGCACGCCGCTCAACACGATCATCGGGTTCTCCGAGCTGTTGTTCTATGGCCGCGTGGGCCACGATGTTCCCGAGCATCACGAGTTCCTCGGCGACATCCTGACCAGCAGCCGGCACCTCCTGCAGCTGATCAACGACGTCCTCGATCTCGCGAAGGTCGAGGCCGGCAAGCTCGAGTTCCGGCCCGAGCCGGTCGTGATCGATGCCGTGATCGCCGAGGTCACCAGCCTGCTGCGCACCCTGTCGCTGCAAAAGCGGATCCGCGTCAGCGTCGAGACCGACCGGGCGGTCGAGGTCGTGGTCGTCGATCCGGTGCGGTTCAAGCAAATTCTCTACAACTACCTATCGAACGCGCTGAAGTTCACGCCCGAGGGCGGCAGCATCATCGTGCGGACCTCGCCCGAGACGTCCGATTCGTTCCGCATCGAGGTCGAGGATTCGGGGATCGGGATCGCGCCGGATCAGGTCAAGCGCCTGTTCCTCGAGTTCGAGCAGCTCGATCCGGGGGACCAGCCCCGACAAGGCACCGGGCTCGGGCTCGCGCTGACCCGGCGGATCGTCGAAGCTCAGGGAGGCACCGTCGGCGTCCGCAGTACCCTCGGCCACGGCAGCGTGTTCCATGCGGTACTGCCGCGCCAGGCCTCGGCGATCGCGGCCCGCTGAGCCGGCGAGTCCTCGAGCCAGCGATCCGATCCGAGGCTGTGCGGCGGTGACGCGCTGATGAGCGCACACGCTCACTGAGCCGGAAACTGCGTGCGCGGACGCTACGAATGCGGTCCTCGCATCGCCGCCGAACCCGGCGCGCTGGACGACGACGCCTCTGCGGCACACCCGGTGCACGAAAGCCGTCGCGGTGACCTCGCCCAACGGGACCAAGCCCGAGCCCACGGGCCAACGCGATCGCGGCGCGATCGACCTCGTCGAGGCCGTCATCGACGACAGCCGGGCCTTGATCGGCGCGCACGTCGATGCGCTGCGCGACGACATGTCCGAGCGGCTCGCCACGCTCGGCGCGGCGCTGACCTCGACGCTGCTCGCGTTCAGCATCATGATCGTGACCGCGCTGCTGCTCGGCATCGCGCTGGCGCAGACGCTCGTCGCGGTCGGCTTGCCGCCCTGGGCGGCGTACTGGATCGTCACCGCGGCCGGTGCCGTGCTTGGCCTCGGCCTGGCTCGCCGCGCCAAGACCAAGGCTCGCTCCTCCGGTGATGCCGCAGAACGCGTCGCGGAGCGCGTCAAGGATGACGTCGCCTGGATCGCTGGTAACGCCGCGCAGGAACCCCCGCCGCAGCTGCGCGCGGCGCACGAACCGTAGCTCGATCGAGAGGACCGTCATGACGACCATCAAGAAATCTGTTCGCGAAACCAACGACGCGATGTCCGAGCTGTTGCACGAGGCCGGCGATCGGATCGCCGAGCTCAAGGACGAGTCGATGCGGACGCTGGGTAAGCGCCTCGGTGACCTCGGCGGCGCGATGCGGCAGCGTCCGCTCCTGGCGATCGGTCTTGGCATCGGGTTGGGCTACGTGCTCGCCCGCATCGTGCATCGCGAATGATCGTGTCCAATCCGTCGAATCATGCGCGGATCGACGCGCGGATCGCCGAGCTGCGGGCTCGCCTGGCGGCCAACGTCGGCGAGCTCCAGCACCGCGTCACGCGGGTGCGCACCCTGATGTCGCCGCGCACGTACCTCGGCAATCCGTGGGTCCGGTTCGGGCTCGGGATGGCGGTCGGCTACCTGGTGGGCCGGCGCCGCAAGCCGGCGCTGTTGACCGATGGCCACGCGAGCGCAGGCGCCGCCGAGAGCCTGATCCACGCGGCGCTGCGCTCGACGGTGATGACGCTCGCCGCATCGCTGATCCAGCGCGCGCTCACCCCCACAACCCCGTCTGACGACTCGCAAGACTGAAGGAGGTATGGTGCACGGAACAATTCTCGTCGTGGACGACGACGTCGACACGGCCACCCTGGTTCGAGATGCGCTGCGCAAGCGCGGCTTCGATGCGCACGCGATCCACTCGGCCGAGGAGTGCCTCGCGCAGCTGCGGACGCGGCCCGCCGATGTGGTCGTCACCGACGTCAACATGGCCCCGATCTCCGGCATCGAGCTGTGCCAGCGCGTGGCGCACGATTACCCCGACACCCTGTCGATCGTGATCACCGGCGAGACCGGGATCGAGACCGCGATCGCGGCGATTCGCGCCGGCGCGTACGACTACATCACCAAGCCGGTCAAGGTCGACGCGCTCGCGATCGCGGTGTCGCGCGCGCTCGAGCATCTGTCGCTCAGGCGCGAGTTGAAGGTGCTGCGCTCGGCAGGCGCGGGCAGCATGCCAGGCCACCGGATCGCTGGCGCGAGCCCCGCGATCCGCGCGACGCTGGACATGATCGATCGCGTCGCCGGCAGCGATGCGACGGTGCTGATCACGGGCGAGTCGGGGACCGGCAAGGAGCTGGTCGCGCGGGCGCTCCACGACCTGTCGCCGCGCAAAGATCAACCGTTCGTCGCGATCAACTGCGCCGCGATGCCGGCGCCGCTGCTCGAGAGCGAGCTGTTCGGCCATGTCCGGGGCGCGTTCACCGACGCCAAGCAGGCGCGCCAGGGGCTGTTCGCGCAGGCCGGCGGCGGGACGATCTTCCTCGACGAGATCGGCGAGATGGCCATGGAGATGCAGGTCAAGCTCCTGCGCGTGCTCCAGGAGCGCCGGATCCGGCCGGTCGGCGGCGATGAGGAGGTGGCGATCCACGCGCGCGTGGTCACCGCCACCAACCGCGATCTCGAGGTCGAGGTCGAGGAGAAGCGGTTCCGGGAAGATCTGTACTACCGGATCAACGTCGTTCCGATCTCGGTGCCGCCGCTGCGGGCGCGCAGCACCGACATCCTGCTGCTCGCGCAGTACTTCCTCACGCGGATCGCGACCCAGCTGAAGAAGCCGGTCGAGGGCATCTCCGGGGCCGCGGCGCGCAGGCTGCTCGCCTATGACTGGCCGGGCAACGTCCGCGAGCTGGAGAACTGCATGGAGCGCGCGGTGGCGCTGTGTCGGTTCACGCAGATCACGATCGACGATCTGCCGACCACGCTCACCGAGCACAGCGCGTCGACCCTGCTGATGCCCACGGCGTCGCCGCTGGAGCTGATCACGATCGACGAGATGACCCGGCGCTACGTGCGTCAGGTCATGATCGCCGCGGGCGGAAACAAGACCCACGCGGCGCGCCTGCTCGGCATCGACCGCCGGTCGTTGTACCGCCGGCTCGAGGCGCCGCGCGCGGAGCCCGAGCCGGGCGACAAGCCGCCGGACGCTCCCTCCGAGCTCGTCGACAAGGCTCCCGAAGCGCCGTAGTCGGTGGCGGCATGCCCCCCGCCGCCGACCACGCGATCTGTGCCGCGGTGTCACCCGTGTCGGTCCGCGGGCTCGACGAGCGTTCGCGGATGCGGTCGTGGGGTGGACGCGCCACGGCGCACGACGTGGTGAGATGTTTCGGATCGACCGGTGGCGGATCAGATGTTCGCGCTACTCCAAGCGCGCGCGTAGCTGCTTGGCATCCGTCGCGTTCGCGCCCGCCGGGAATCGCTCGAGATAGAGCTCGATCAGCGCGCGGGCACGCCGGTCATGGCGGTCGGCGGCGAGGCGCGCCGCAGCGAACAGCGCCGGGTCGGCCCACCGGCTCACCCGGTGTGCCAGTGCCAGGTAGCCAGCGAGCGCCGCGTCCGGCGCGACCGGCTCGAGCGCGGCGAGCCGATCGTACTCGATGCGGTCGACGTCGGTCGCCGACCTGGGCTCCGGGGTGGGCGTGGGCCGTGGCACGGGCGCGGCCTTCACCGGGGGATGCTGGACCGGCGGCACCGCCACAGGTGCCGCGGCGGCGGTCGGCGCTGCATCGCGCGTCGGTCCCGCGGTGGCGAGCGGATCGGGGGACGACCGGTCCGGCGCGGGTGTCGCCGCGGCGGACGCGATCTGCCCCGGGGACGCCGAGGACCAGCGCTGGCTCGCGCCGACCCTGGTCACGCCGCCATGGAACTGCACCTCGACCAGCCCGTGCTCGACTTCCACGGTGCTCTGCTCGTCGGAACGCGTCACCCGGAATCGCGTTCCCACGACGGTGATCGTCGCGTCGCCAGCCCGCACGGTGACCGCGGGCCGCTGCTGGCGAGGCGCGACCGTGAACCATGCGGCACCGTGTTCGAGCACCACGGTCGGATGTCCGGTCTCGCGACTCGTCACCACGGCGGTGCCTGCGTCGAGCGCGATGTGAATGTCACCGAACGAGATCGCCGCCGGCGCCGAGCCCGAGACGACGCGCGACGGCTCACCGGCGACCATGGCGTCCGGCAAAGGTCCGCGGGTGCCGAGCCAGATCGCCGCGATCGCCGCTGCGAGCCCGACCGGGACCGCGGCGAGCCACCAGCGCGGCGCCGCCGCGGGGGCGGGCTTCCCCCGCGTCGGCGCATCCAGATGCGCCCACACCCCGCGCTCGACTCGCGACCACGCGGCTTCGGACAGTGGCTCGACGGGCGGTGGCCCCAAACGGTCCTCGTGGGTCATGACTCGCCTCCTTGAAGCTCCTGGAGGTACGCCGCCAGTACGGCGTCCTTGCGCGCGCGCTGCATCAGGTCGCGGCGCGCGCGCCACACGCGGGTCTTGACCGCGAACACCGAGCTCTCGGTGAGCGCGGCGACCTCGGACAATGATTTGCCGTCGATCACGGCCAGCGCGAACGCGACGCGCTGCTTGGGCTCGATCCGGGCGAGCGCGGCATAGAGCCGCACCGCGGCCTCGCGCACCTGGATGTGACGCAATACGTCCGCGCCGCCCGCAACCGCGTCTTCGACCAGCGCCAGATCTACCGTGGGCGGCCGGCGCCGCGAGATGGAGAGGTAGGCGATCCGGGTCGCGATCGTCTGGCACCAGCGGCCGAGCGTGCTGTCGCCGCGAAACGAAGGCAATGCTCGAAAGATCTCGATGAAGGAATCCTGCAACAGATCCTCGAGCTCGCGGTTCGAGCCGAGGATGCGAAACAGCACGCGGTGCACGTTCGCGCGGTGGGCCAGAAACACGGCGCGCTGGGCCGAGCGATCGCCGCTCGCCGCTCGCTGAGCGAGCTCGAGGTCGTGCGCACGGGAAGCGGATGCCGGAACTTGCACTGCTCCATCAGTGGGAACCGCGGCACGAAAGGTCGCAAGGTTCATAGATCGATCGCGACCCCGAGGCCGAGCTCGACCGCGACGCCCGGCACTCGGAAGATTTCTGCCGCGGCACCGAGCTTGGTGTAGGTGGGCGCACCGAGTGTCGCATCACCGTGGACGCCGACCCCGAACGTCCACCGCGCGTATCGGCGGCACACCCACAGGCCGCCGCGAACCGTCATGAGGGTGGCGGTTTCGGTGCGCGCCGCGCTCATCTCCGTGCCGTCCAGCGTGGAGCGCCGGAGTCCGAAGCCGGCGTCCGGTTCGAGCTGCCATGCGCCGAACACCGAGGCCCAGCTCGCCACCGCGGCGAGCGACCACTCGCTCCACGCGCCCTTGAAGCCCGCGCGCGACACGCTCGTCGAGCTTCCGCCATCGCCGCTGATCCCGAACCGCCATCCCCACGCCGGCCACGGCCGCAGCGTCGCGGTGCCGCCCACGCGCGCCGTGACCGCGGTGGCATCCCCGGGCGCAACCCGCGTCGACACTCGTGCCTGGATTCGCACCAGCGAGGCCGGCTCCGCGGCGACGGGCACGGGCGCGGGCAGCGCGATCGGCTCGTCGGCGGGCGGTGGCAGCCGCATCATCGTCTTGATCGTGAGGGCGGCCGCCGCGGCGGTCGGCGGATCGAGCACGCCGGCCCGGCTGTCCCGCCGCTCGACACTCCCCAGCTCGCGATCGTACACGATGAGCTGATCGGCGTCGCGCCACACCACGAACCGCGCGGTGTCGATGTCCGCACGCTGCTCCGCCGCGGCGGTATTGTCCGGAGCCATTGATTCCACGACGACCTGGAGATGCCAGGGCGCCAGCGACTGCTCCATCGCATGGCGCAGCTCGGGATCCAGATCGGCCAGGACCACGCGTTGCCGCGCCACCGGCTCACCGATGGCAGCGGTGGCGAGCCATCCGACCACGACGACCGACAACCAACCAGCGCGCAGCATGCGATCAACGTAGTCGATCCGCCGACCAGGGGCTGCAGGCGTGCACGTGGCGCGGATCCCGCTATCGCCGATCCGCGCTTACAGGATCACGCCGCCGTCGACCTCCCCGCCGCTGCCACTGCCACCTCCGGGTCCGGTGTCGGCCGGGACGCCGGCGTCGACATCTCCGGGCTCGCACGGGACCTCGATCGCGCACGGACCGACGGTGTCGTGATGCTGTGCCGTGTGCGCAGCGACCGCCGAGTTGCCGACGCAGATGGTGTGGGCGTTGGCCGGATTTCCCGGCGGGATGTGACAGATCGTCGTCTTTCGCGTATCGCCGGGTTCGCAGGCATGAATGTCGACCGCCGGCGTGATGGACACATCATCTTCGAGATGGCAGGCGCTGACCGCCGCGCTCCACTGAGTCGTTGTGTCCTCGGGTACCGTGCAACCGAAGAAAGACAGCGCGACGATCGGCGCGAACGCCAGGTTCATGATCCGCATAAGCCTCCTGTCGACCCTTGTGGGGAGCGCGCCCGGAAAGGTCACCAAAAACATCGTCGCCGCGCGCGGCGGGTTTGCGTCTGCGAGAATCGCGCGGTGCGAGCGCCGCACAGCGAATCCTTCGTATCGCCGCGAGCGCCGCGGCGGCCGGGCTAGCCAGCGGTGGGCGGTGATGCGGCGTCCGAGCCGACCATGGGATCGCGCTTGAACCAGCTGCGAACGGCCCTGAGCACGTCGCTATAGAACGCCAGGCCGAGCCCGAGCAGGATCGGCAAGAAGCTCATCAAGCGAAACACGTCGCTGAGGGTCGCCTTCATGCCGGCGAGCGCGTCGTGATCGATCGTGAAGTCGAGCACGTCTTGCTGACTGGTCCTGAGCACGAACGGATACCGGCCGTCCTTCTGGACCTTCAGCGTGACGCTCGCCTCGATCATGCAGTCGGCTTGCGTGGCGCACGGGTCGCCGGCCGGGACCACGATCTGCGCGGCGACGCGCGACGCGCGTAGCGTGAGCCCGGTGTCCTTCGGCATGGCGGGGCAGCTGCGGAACGCGTAGACCACGACCGGCACCTGATACTCGGCGCGCTCCGGCAGATCGACGCGATAGGTGCAGCCGTTGCTGGAGACGACCTCGCGATCGGTGCGCTGGTTGCGGATCCACACGAAGTACGTCGCGAATAGCAGCGTCGACAGAATCGCTCCGACGGTGATGTAGCGGGTCCGGCTGCGCCACACGCTGGCAGCCTGGTACTCGGTCTGAACGACATGGCGCTTGGCCCACGCGGCGACCACCGGAATCGCGACCTGGTAGCGGCGGTGGACGAAGTCGATCATGCCCATCGCCTGGAGCTCGCGCATCGCGCGATCCACGGCGGCGTGGTCCCGGAGCACGCGGCGGCTGCGGCGCAGCGACCGCGATGGATTGGTGGCGATCGTGCGCAGGACCTGGCGCTCGTCCTCGCTGAGCAGCGTGTTGAACAGCGGGCCGATGGGCTTGTCCATCGAGGCGACACGCTGCTCGGCGTCCTCGATGTCGCGCTCGGTGACCGTCACGGGGACCAGCGGGCTGCTGTCGGAGCGCGAGGCGCTGGCGCGAAACGCCGCGCTGCACACGGCGAGGGTGAGCCCGACGTTGCCCCGGGTCGCGCGGTGGAGCTTGGCGACGGCGGACGGCAAGAAGCTCGCGACGCCGGTGGACAGCTCGCGCACCAGCAACGCGGCCTCGCGCGCCGACAGCAGCGCCACCGAGACGGTGTGCGGCCGCGTGGGGTTTTCCCAGCCATCGAGCATCGAGCGATCGAGCTCGTAGCCCCGGACGCTGGTCAGGATCACGTCCAGCTTGTGCCTGCGCGACACCTCGCCGAGCGTGGTCCACAGCGCGCGGGCCTCGTCGCGCGCCGGGGTGCATTCGGGCGACGCGACGAGCGCGATCAACCAATCGGCGTCCTCGAGCACGAGCAGCGGCGGCTTGGTCAGCCGCTGGAGCGAGGTCGCAAAGATCTTGCGCGGCAGGAACGGCACCTTGAGCTGCGACGACAGCGCGTTCGAGAAGTCGTCACGGTCGACGGTGTCCTGGGTGCCGTCACCGGCGATCGCGGCGATCCCGGCGAGGATCTCGCGTCCCAGGGCGCGCGGCGATCGTCCGCCCTCGGAGCATCGCAACACGATGAAGCTGCGCGCGGCGAGCTCGTACTGGATCAGCCGCACGAGCGTGCTCTTGCCGGAGCCGGGGAGGGCGATGATGTTGATGATCCGGCCGCCCTCCTGGAGCGCGCTCACGACCTCGTTGACGCGGCTGCACAGCCCGACACACCGCATCGGATCGAGCGAGTCGAGCTCGATGACGAACGGATCCTGGCGCGCGTGCAGATCGTGCAGCCGGCGCTCGACCAGATCCCACCCGCCGTCCTGGACATATGCGCGCTGGATCTCGCGCAGCCAGATCGGGACGACGAACGTATTGAGGTTGCGACGGTACTCGCCGATCGAGGCGCGCACGCCGGGGCCGAGCTCGCCGGAGCCGGTGATGACGATCACCACCTTGCGGCCCGCGGAGCCGAGCTTCTCGAGATACGCCCGCAACGGCCCGACGTAGGCCGCGAACGTGCCCGTGCTCAGCACCGGCTGGCCGCCGAGCTCGATCGGCGCGTGCGCCATGAACACCGCGAAGAACTCGGTCTGCTCGTCGGCCACGATCGAGGCGCCGAGCAGCTTCACGATGTTGTCGGCGACCGGCAGGCTGGCCTCGAACGCGCGCGAGAACACCTCGGCCAGAGCGGTGCGATCGGCGGCCATCTGCGCCGGTACGGCGGTCTCGAACGCGTGCCACGGGTCGCTGCGCTCGGCGTCGATGACGTCGTCGTCCTGGGTGACGCCGCGGGAGCGCGCCGTGGCGCTCCGGGGCTCGTCGTAGGCGCTCGGCAAGCGCTGGAGATCGATGTTGAGACCGATCACGGTCTTGGCGTACGACACACCACTGTCGAGGTACTGCGTGGCGCGATCGGCGAGCCGCGCCGCTTCGACGCGATCGCCGGCAAACGGCGCGAGCGCCCGCGCGAGGACCCCGACGTTCGAGAACCGTTTGGCGCGATCCTTCTCGAGGCAGCGCCGGATCACATCGCGTAGCCCAGCGGGGAACGACGCGGGCGTTGGCCGGGGCGGCGCCTCCAGGATCTTCGCGATCAACTCGGAGAACCCCGGCATGTCGAACGGCCGTGATCCGGTGAGGAGCTCGAACAGCACGACGCCGAGCGACCAGATGTCGGTACGCGGATCCACGATGGCCGGTGAACGGATCTGCTCCGGCGACATGTAGAATGGCGTGCCCATCACGGCGCCGTCGGCGGTGCGCGGTGTGCTGGACGGCTCGCTCCACGCCTCGCTCACCTTCGCGATTCCAAAGTCGACCAGCTTGAGCCGAAACCCGGCGCCCGGCCCCTCGGTCAGCATCAGGTTACCCGGCTTGATGTCGCGGTGGACGATGTTGGCGGCGTGCGCTTCGGCGAGCGCCTCGCAGGCCTGCAGCACGTAGTCGACGGCGATGCCGATCGCCAGCGGACCTTGTTCGACGAGCTGGGCGAGGCTATTGCCCTGCAGGTACTCCATCACCATGAAGGGCGTGCCGTCGGGCAGGGTGTCGACGTCGTAGATCCGGACGGTGTGATCGCTGCCCAGCCGGGCGACCGTGCGTGCCTCGTGAATGAAGCGCGCCGCTACCTGGGCATCGAAGCTGCCCGCCAGTAGCTTGATTGCCACCCGGCGCCCGAGCTTGGTGTCGGCCGCGAGCCAGACCGCGGCGGCGCCGCCCTCCCCGAGGGCACGCTCCAGTCGATACTGTCTGACTTGTTCTCCGCCGCTCAACAAGAGCCGTCTCCCAATGACGAGCGTTGCCCGGCAACGCAAGTGAACCCGCGATCGACGCGACCGCGACCGAAACGTTCCGACGTTTCGGGAACTTCGTCAACGTCAACCCGCAGCCGACACCCGATCGAGGCATGGCCACTGGTCACCGGTTCACGTGGTGGGCTCGACGCACCGACGGGTACGGCGACGCAAGCCGAGCGGCAACAGCTCGAGCACCGTCGACGGCATTCGTCGATTGGCGTACCGGCGCTGCCGCTGGCTCCAACGCGTCGAGGCACATTCGGCGCCTCGATCGGCGTGCCGCCGCGGCCAGCGGCTGCACCTGGCTCACTCGTCGTTCTGATCAACCCCTCCGAGGTCGACCAGAATACGTGGGGGCGCACACCAGGCGATCGAGCTCGCAAGCTTGCGCGGTGGGTTCGCTTGTCGAACCGGTCGACGCAGGAGCCAGCCTACGATGGACGCACTGCCGAGCGATCGAGCTTACACGGTCGGCTCGCCTGCGCTCGATCCGCTTCAGTTCCCTCTTCAGTTCGGGCAGGGTGTGCCGGCGTTGGTCCAGGTCGCCCACGCCGCGAGGAACGTCTCGCGCGGCACCGGGATGGGCTTGCGGCCGAACCCCGGCGACCAGCCCCAGGTGACCAGCGGATCCTCGAGGTGTTCGCGCAGCGCCGCCGCATCCTTGCCGCCGTTGCGCGCAGGATCCTTGACCTGCTCGCACAGCGCGCGCGGGGCGACACCGACGAACACCAACCGCTCGTCCGGCTTGGGCATGCGCCAGCCCGTCGATGCACCGGGCGGCACGTTGGCGCCGTAGGTGCTCGGCAGGTTGCTCGGGCCGTGGCACGTGGTGCAGCGCTCGCCGACCATGCCGCGACCATCCGGGCCGCGCTGGACGTTCTGCGGGTGTGGGTGGCTGTCATCGCCCTGTAGCGGAACGTCATCCCGGGGATGACAGTTCTGACAGCGCGGATGCTGAAGCACGCTGCGAACCGTCTCGAACGCAACCAGCCCTGCCTCCTTGCTCGGCGGAGAGCCCGTACCAGTACCAGAGGTCGTCGACGGCGCGGGGTGTGCGCATGCCGACAGCATCACAGCGACGAAATAGATGAATGATCGCTTCATGGAGCCTCATACAAGCCGCAGTGGCAACGTGCGCAGCCGTTGCTTGGTCAATGCAAAAACCGCGTTGGCGACCGCTGGTGCGATCGGCGCGGTCGCGGGTTCCCCGATGCCGCCCATCTTGGCCTTGCTCTGCATGATGTGCACCGCGACGCGCGGCATCTCGTGCATGCGGAGGATCGGATAGTCGTGGAAGTTACTCTGCTGGACCTGACCGCCCGTGAAGGTGAGCTTGCCGTGGAGCGCTGCGGTCAGTCCGAACGCGACCGAGCCCTGGATCTGGGCCTCGATGCCGAGCGGGTTGACGACCTGGCCGCAGTCGACCGCGCAGGTCACCGCATGGACCCGGATGTGGCCGTGCTCGACGGAGACCTCGGCAACCTGGGCGACGATGCTGCCGAACGACTCGTGGACGGCGAGACCGCGGGCGTGACCCGCCGGGAGCGGCGTGCCCCAACCTGCCTTGTCGGCCGCCAGCGCCAGCGCAGCACCGTGGCGTGGCTTCTCCTTGAGCAGCGCGAGGCGATAGGCGAGCGGATCCTGGTTCGCCGCGTGGGCGGCCTCGTCGATCATGCTCTCCATCGCAAACGCGGTGTGCGTGTTGCCGACCGATCGCCACCACAGCACCGTGATCGGCGTCTTCGGCGAGTGCAGCGAGACGCGCAAGGCGCCGGTGCCCTCGAGGTACGGCGAGTCCGCGAGGCCCTCGACCGACGTGCCGTCGATGCCGTGCTTGACCAGCATCGGCTCGAACGGGGTCCCCGAGACGATCGATTGCCCGACGACCACGTGATCCCACGCGACGGGGTGGCCCTTGTCGTCGAGGCCGGCCTGGATGCGGTGGACGTAGGCCGGGCGGTAGTAGCCGCCGTGCATGTCGTCCTCGCGCGTCCACACCACCTTGACCGGCACGCCCGCGGCCTTCGCGACGATCACGGCCTCGCTGACGAAGTCAGCCGCCGGATTCGCGCGCCGGCCGAAGCCGCCGCCGAGGAACGTCGTGTGGATGGTGACCTTGTCAGGCGAGATGCCGAGGATCTTGGCCGCTGCACCCTGATCGATGGTCTGGAACTGCGTGCCCGTCCAGATCTCGCAGCGATCGCCGTCGAGCTTGACGGTACAGTTGAGCGGCTCCATCGCCGCGTGCGCGAGGTAGGGCACCTCGTACTCGGCCGTGAGCTTGGTCTTGGCAGACGCCAGCGCGGCGTCGACCTTGCCCTTCTCGGCGACGAGCGCGCCCGGCTTCTGCGCGGTCGCCCGGAACTCGGCCATCTGCTTGGCGGTGTCGATGCCACCGCCTTCGGGAGCGATCCAGTCGATCTGGAGCGCATCGCGGCCGACCTTGGCGGCCCAGAAGTGCTTGGCGACCACGGCCACACCGTTCGCCGTCGGCACGACCTTCTCGACGCCGGGGACCTTGAGGGCCGCCGTGGCGTCGTACTTGCCGACCTTGCCACCGAACGCAGGGGGCCTGGCGACCACGGCGACGCGCAGCTCCGGGAACTGAACGTCGATCCCGAAGATCGCCTGGCCGGTGATCTTCTCGGGCGTATCGAGCCGCCGCACCGGGGTGCCGATCAGCTTCCAGTCTTTGGCGTCCTTCAGCGTGACCGTCTTGGGCGGCGTCAGCACCATCGCCGCCTCGGCGAGCTTGCCGTACGACAGCTGCTCCTTGCCGTGGCTGACCATGCCGTTGGCGGCGTGGCAGCTCGCCGGCGAAACCTTCCAGCGCGCGGCCGCGGCCCGCACCAGCATGTCCTTCGCGGTGGCACCGACCGTGCGATAGCGATCGAACTCGCTCCACGTGGTCGACGATCCGCCGGTCATCTGGACGCCGAACGCGGTGTGCGCGTAGATCGCCGCGGCGGGCGCATGCTCGCTGCGCATCTTCGACCAGTCACACTCGAGCTCCTCCGCGATCAGCATCGCGAGGCCGGTCCAGATCCCTTGGCCCATCTCCGAGTGGGCGATCAGCACGGTCACCGTGTCGTCGGTTCCGATCCGCAAGAATGCATTGGCCGGCGGCAGCGCAGGTGCGGCCGGGGCAGCGCGCACGCCACGCGGCACGTGAAACGCGACGAGCAGGCCGGCGGCCGAAGCCGCCGTGTTGCGCAGGAGCTCGCGGCGATTCATCGTCATTTCGCACCTCGCGTCAGCTTCGCGGCGAGGTGCACGGCCTCGCGGATTCTCACGTAGGTGCCACACCGACAGATATTGCCCGATAGCGCGGCGTCGATGTCCGCGTCACTCGGATCGGCCTTTTGCTCGAGCAGCGCGACCGTCGTCATGATCTGCCCTGACTGGCAATAGCCGCACTGCACCACGTCAGCCTGCGCCCACGCGCGCTGCACGGGATGCGAGCCGTCGGTCGACAGCCCCTCGATCGTCCGGACCTTGCGAGCTCCAACCGTCGATACTGGCGTCACGCACGACCGGACCGGCTGTCCATCGACGTGCACGGTGCAGGCGCCGCACTGCGCCATGCCACAGCCGAACTTCGTCCCGGTGAACCCGAGCACGTCACGAAGCACCCAGAGCAGTGGCATCTCTGGGGAGGCTTCGACGTCACGAACCGTTCCGTTGATGTCGAGCTTCATATGTTACCTTTTGGTAGCGGTAGGTTCTGCCTGAAGATCAGCTGGGTCAAGCGCGTCGCGCCTGCCAGATCGGGCGGGCCGGTGCAACGTGTCAAAGCGAATCTGCAAGCCGTGTTACGGTCGGATTGGGTGGTTGATTGAGCGCGAAGATCCCGCCCGATGAACGTAGCTCGTCTGTGCCTGCAGCGAGTGAGCAACGCGCGATAGCGGCGCCGTCGGCGTCCACGTCCGACCCGGCGCGGCGGATCCTGACCGAGCAGCTCCCGATCCTCCGCGCAGTGGCACGCAACCTGGTGCGCAACTCCAACGAGGTGGAGGACCTGGTGCAGGATGTGTATGAGCGGGCGCTGCGCCAGCTCGAGCGCATCGATCTCGCGGCGAACCCGCGCGGCTGGATGATCACGGTGCTCCATAACCTGCACATCGATCGATGCCGGCAGCGCGCGCGGATGCGGCCGCACGTCTCGCATGAGGACCTGCCGCTCGCGATGCCCGAGGAGCGCGAGGCGCCGTTCTGGTCGGCGATCACCGCGGACGACGTGCGGCGCGTGGCCGACCAGCTGCCGCGGGAGCTGCGTGAGCCCTATATCATGTTTGCGCTCGACGGTCGGTCTTACATCGAGGTCGCCGAGGCGCTCGGGATCCCCAAGGCGACTGTCGGGACCCGGCTGTCGCGTGCGCGGGCGCGACTCAAGGAGCTACTGACCGCCGAGCTGGCGAAGGAGGGCTCATGACCGAGCACTGCGCGGAGCTGGGCGATCAACTGGCGCCCTACGTCGACGGCGAGCTCGACGCCGCCGGCGCCGAGGCGTTCTCGCTGCACCTGGCCGAGTGCGCGACGTGTCGCCACGGCCTGCACGATGCGCTGCAGCTCGCGGCGCTCGAGGTCCGCGCCAGCGGTGCACCGCCGGTGCGCGAGGCCCGGCCGCGGATCGCGCGCGAGCGGGTGCGGCGCTGGAGCCGGCGCTCGACGCTCGTGACCGCGGTGGCGGCGTTCGCGGTGATGGCGGCGGTGCTCGTCGTGCTCCGGTCGCGCGGCGGACCCGGCGCACCCGACGCGCCGGTCGTGCTGGCGACCGCCGAGGTCCGCTCGCTCGAGGGCCGGGTCAGCTACGGCGCGGCCGACCGCTACCGGCGCTACAGCGTCGTGCGCGCCGGCACCGCGGCGGCACCCGCCGATGCGATCAAGCTCGACACGCTCGCCCGGCTCGAGCGCAACGGCGATCTGCACGGCGTCGCGGCGGCGTACCTGCTGCTCGGCGATCCGGCGCGCGCGACCGCGTACCTCGACCGCGCGACCGCGAGCCCCGATGTGGCGGCCGATCGCGCGCTGGTCCTGCTCGCAGGCGGGCGTGCGGCCGAGGCGCTGGTCGCCCTCGACGGTGTGCTCGAGACCGCGCCCCGGCACCCGCAGGCGCGGTGGAACCGGGCGCTGGCGCTGCGCGACCTCGGCCTGTCGCGCATGGCGATCGAGGCGTTCGCCGCGGTCGCCGAGCTCGGCGAGCCGGGCTGGACCGAGGAGGCGCGGGCGCGCGGCCAGGCGCTGGCGGACGAGACCAACGCGCGCAAGGCCGCGGTGGACGCGGTCCTCGCGGCGGGTCCGCAGCTGGCGACCGCACCGGGCGGCATCACCGCCGAGCTCGCGCGCCGGGTGCAGGGGACCACGCGGCTATACTTCTACGATGCGGTGCGCGGCGCAGCGACCGCCGCTGCCGTACGCGCCCTCGCGCCACTGGCCCAGACGCTCGACGCCGCCGCTGGTGGGACGGCGCTCGTCGCCTATCTCGCGCGAACCGCGCGCGCGGACTTTGCGCGGCGCGGCCCGCTGGCAGCGCGCTATGCCCGCGTCGTTGCGGGCGAGCCGCTGGATCCGGCGGCGGCCGGCGAGTTTCTGGCGCAGCTCCGCGCCGCCGGCCAGGACGATATCTTGCTGGGGGCGATGATCCTGACCAGTCCGGATCGCCGCACCGTGCCGCCCGCGCTGCTGACCGAGTTCCGCCGCCTGGCCGACGCGACCGGTGACCTGTGGTTCCGATTGCTCGCCGTCGAGCAGCAGGCGCGCGCGCTCCTGGCTCGCGGCGACTACGCCGGGGTCGAGGTCGCGGTGCTGGCGGTGCTTCCGAGCTGCAGGACGGGCGCGCTCGACTTTCGATGCATGCGGCTCGAGAACGTCCTCGCGGAGAGCTATCGGGCGATGTTGCGCTTGAGCGACGCGCGGCGCGTGATCAGCCGTGGCACTACGCGAGCGCAGCGGCGCGGCGAGTGGTATTTCGAGCAATCCTATTTGTCTCAACTGGCAATCCTCGAGACGCTCGAGGACGATGTCTCGGCGACCACCCTGCCGCTTGGCCGTGCTTACATCGGCGAGCTCGTGCTGCGCGATCCGCGGTGTGCCAACGAGGTGTGGGGACGTGGGATCATCGCAACGATGCTCGTCAATCGTGAAGATAACGAGGGCGCGCGTCGAGAAATGGAACGCGGCGGAGCCGCTGCCGTAAGGTGCCCCACGGCAACCCCGACGTTTCAGGATATGTTCGTCAAGGCGCACGTCGCGCGCGACGATGAGGTTCCCGCCGTGCGCACCGAAATCGCGAAACTTCGTGCCGCATCAACGACCACGCCTGGCGAGCAGGCGGCCCTCGATCACACCGAAGGGCGGCTTCTGATCGAGCGTGACCGCCCCGTGGCGATCGCGCTGTTGAACCGTGCAATCGCGGAGTCGCGTGCGAGTGCGCATCGCGACGTCAATTCGCACAAAGCACAGTCCTATTCCTATTCGACGTTGACGCTTGATGCAGGCCACGCCGCGGAATGGCCGCGTGTGTGGCAGTTGCTTGGTGATGAAGCCGGGGTCTCGATCGAGCGCTGCGGCCTTGGTGTTGCGACCGAAGGTAGGCGCAGCGTGGTTGTCGTGCGTGATGTTGCGGGTGCGCTGACCGGGAGCTACGAGGCGGCGCGACGCGGTTCCGAGCTCGATGCGGCTCACCTGATCTCGGCCTCGCTCCGCGACCACCTGGGTGGGTGTGGTGAGGTCGCAGTGATTGCGCGACCACCAATCGAAGGCATGCCGACGCTGCTGCCAGTCGATATCGTGTGGAGCTACCGCTCGGGCGTGGCGCGAACGCTGCGCGGATCGGCGCAAGTGAGTAGCTCTCGCCTGGTGATCTCTAACGCCGAGCCACCCGCCGAACTCGGTCTGCCGCGCCTGCTACCGTGGCGCTCCGCGGTCGCTGCCGACGTCACACTCGAAGGGGCAGCCGCGACGCCCTCGAACACGCTCACCGCGCTTGCCAATGCCGGCTTCGTCGAGATCCATGCACACGGCATGATGAACGCAGCGGTCTCGGATGCGTCGTTCATCATGCTGTCGCCCGATCTAGCGGGCAACTACGCTCTGACGGCAGCGGCGATCCGCAACCAACCCCTGCTCGGCCGGCCGATCGTGATCCTTGCCGCATGTCATGCGGGGGCCACCGCGTCGTATCGCCACGAGCCGTGGGGGCTACCGGCCGCGTTCATCGAAGCAGGCGCACGGGCGGTGATCGCGTCGCCGGACGTCATCGCCGATACTGACGCCGGCGCGTTCTTCGATGCACTGCGAATGAGGACCGAGCAGGGGGTGTCATCGGCGCAGGCGCTGCACGACGTGCGAATCGAGTGGCTGGCTGCCCATCCAGAGGCGACCTGGGTCCGTTCCTTGATGGTCTTTCAATAATAAGGAGGATGTCTGTGGTGAAACAGAGATGGTCGATGTTGTTGATAGGGGTATTCGTCGCGGCGTGCGCTGCGCGAACCGGAGGCCCTCCGGAAGCACCGAAGCCGTCGCGCGAGGCGCTGGCCGCCAAGCCGATCGAGTGGTCGCAGCGCGAGCGAGGTGCCGCGCTGGTGCCTGCGTCGGTCAAGCGTCTTCAGATGGTCATTACGCCGGGCTGGGAGAAGGGCGAGCACCTCGCCTGGCTGATCTCCGACGGTACCGAGGTGATCGCAGTTTACCACTCCACGGGCAACAGCGTCGGCGAGATCGTCGATGCCGTCGCCCACGTCGTCTACGCGTCTGAGGGCGGCGTGGCGGATCGACTGTCGTGGGTCCTCATGGGCGCGTTCAACCCCCGCCCACCGCCGCCGCCACCGGGCCCCGGCGGAATGCCCCAGATCTACGTCGAGCAGGTCATGGGAACGGCCTGGCGCCTGAACCGTCAGGCAGAAGCATTCGCGGGCGAATCGATCACCCAGTAGCCACACGACCGGCCAGCGAAAGCCGTCAGCCGGTCGGGATGCGATCCGAACACAGCCATCCAGGCTCTGAGCATGTGACCACGTGGCGCTCCCGACGTAGCGCTGTGGTCGTGGATTCGATTCGTTGCCCGCGAGGTCGCCAACCCGATGCGAAGGCCGAGTTAGCTGGACCTCACCCTGGCATAGGATTGTCTAAACTGGCAATCTATGGAGAGGGCTTGCGCCTGTAGGTAGATCCGTTATCGTCGTGGCCATGAAACGTCTTGTCGTGGTGGTGGTGGTGGTGTGGTGGTGATGGCTGTCATGGCGGTATCGTGTGGTGCGACACAGCTCCCCAGTGGGATGGGCTCGATCAAACCACCGCCACCACCGCCGCCTCCTGGACCGGGCTGCTTTGGCGCGCCGACTTGATGTGCAACATGTGCAACATGGCTCTCCAACGAGATGTGGATCGATGCGACAACGGCCATCGCCGCCGTCATCAGGGCCGGCTGGCTCGGTGCGCGAGCTCGATGATTCGTGTGGCAATATGATTCTGTGGTGTGTGCTGACTTCGCCGAATCGCGTGTTCGAGCGATGAGTGCGCTATCCGAGTTGCGAGCCGGCTCGCCTGGCTCCGTCGCTCGCCGCGAATATCGCACTCGATCTTGGCATACCGCGACGTGACCTGAAATCTAAAGATGCTGTTGTGTTCGCGTGTTGATCCTGTATGCTCGTCTGCATGAAGCGTCTTGTGGTGGTCGCGGTGATAGCCTTGATGACGGTCTCGTGTGGCACGGCATTGCGTCCCAACGGCGCGGGCTCGGTCAATCCGAGGCCACCACCGCCACCGCCAGGCCCAGGCGGCTTTGGTAGCCCACCGTGATGAGTCCCAGCTATCCGATCACAGTCGCCCAGGCGACTCTCGAGGCGGAAGCGGCGATCGGTCGGCTCTTCATGGAGACTCAGCTGCGGCGAAGCTCGCGTGCGATGGTCTGACGGCACGCGAGCAATTCCGCATCGGAGGACCATCGACGGAGACTGCGTCGTCGCGTTGCTCTGCACGCTCAGCGCGTGCGGCGGACCGCGCCGGCCTCCTTGGCGAGCAGCTGATCGACCCAGTCGAGGAACACGCGGATCTTGGGTGTGGCGACGCGCTCGCGGGCGTAGAGCGCGTGGACCGGGCTCGGCGGGCGCTCGTGATCGACGAGCACGGCCTCGAGGCGGCCGCGCGCGAGCTCGTCGGCGATGTGGAACGCGTAGACGTGGACCAGGCCGAGGCCGGCGAGCGCCGCTTCGCGCGATGCGTCGGCGCTGTTGGTGTGGAACCGGCCGGTGATCGCGAGGAGGCGGTCGTTGCGGAACCGCCAGGGCAGCGCGGCGCCGCCGGACAGGAAGCCGATGAGGGCGTGGTGGGCGAGGTCGTCGGGGCGCTTGGGGCGGCCGTGCTGGGCGAAGTAGCGCGGCGAGCCGGCGACGACCATGCGCAGCGCGCCGAGCGACCGCGAGACCAGCTCGGTGTCGCGCAGCTCGGCCATCCGCAGCGTGATGTCGACGCCCTCGGCGATCGGATCGATGACGTGGTCGCGCACGCTGAGATCGAGGGCGAGCTCGGGGTAGCGGGCCAGGAAGCCGGGGAGGGCGGGGCCCAGGACGAACCTGCCCAGCACGGTGGGCGCGTCGACGCGCAGCCGGCCGCGCGGCTCGTTCCGCGACCGGGACACCGCGCCTTCGGCGTCCTCGAGCTCGACCAGGATCTTCTTGCAGCGCTCGTAGTACGCCGCGCCGTCGTCGGTGAGGCTGAGGCTGCGCGTGGTGCGCTGGAGCAGCCGCGCGCCCAGCCGGCGCTCGAGGCGCGTGATCGCGCGACTGACGCCGGAGGCGGTCAATCCGAGCTGGCGCCCCGCCTTCGTGAAGCTGTGGGCCTCGACCACCCGCGTGAACACAGCGATGTCGGCGAAGCCATCCATGACTCGAGGTTGGACGATTTGTGACTCGGAGGCAATAATGCTGTGCGGCGCGACGCGCTAGTGTTTGGGCCGCCGCCGCCGCAGAGTCCGGCCATGACGAATCTGACGACTCGTGTCGACGCTGTGATGGCTGCGGCGATCGCGGAGCAGCGCATCGTGGGCGGTGTGGTCGGCGTGGCGCGCCGGGGCACGCTGGTGTACCGGCGCGCCGTCGGGCTCGCGGATCGCGAGGCCGATCGCGCGATGACCGAGGACACGCCGTTCCGGATCGCGTCGCTGACCAAGCCGGTGGTCAGCGTGGCGGCGCTCGGGCTGGTGCAGCGCGGCGCCATCGCGCTCGACCAGCCCGTGACGCGCTGGCTGCCCGAGTTCCGCCCGCGCTACCAGGACGACGTACCGCCGATCACGATCCACCAGCTGCTCACCCACACCAGCGGCCTGGGCTACGGCTTTCTCGAGCCGGTGGACGGTCCGTACCACCAGGCCCAGGTCTCCGATGGGCTCGATCAGCCCGGGCTCACGCTGGCAGAGAACCTGCGCCGGATCGCGAGCGTGCCGCTGCGGTGCCTGCCCGGCACCGCGTTCCATTATTCGCTGTCGATCGACGTGCTCGGTGCGGTGCTCGAGCGCGCCGCCGACGCGCCGCTCCCCGACGTGGTGGCGCGCGGGGTGACCACGCCGCTGGGGCTCTCCGACCTCCGGTTCGCGCCCAGCGATGCCGCCGAGGCCGCCGCGCTCGCGGTGCCGTACTGCGACGGCTCGCCACCGCAGCGGATCCGCGACGGTGTCCCGGTGCCCTACCCGCCGTTCGAGACGCGATTCGCCCCATCGCGCGCGCTCGATCGCGGATCGTACGCGTCGGGCGGCGCGGGGATGATCGGCACGGCGAGCGACTTCCTGCGCTTCCTCGAGGCCCTGCGCACGCGCGCGATCCCGACGGTGGACGCGGGGCTGCTCGACGCGATGCTGCGCGATCAGATCGCGCCGATCACGTCCGATGTGCTCGGCGATGGCTGGGGCTTTGGCTACGGCGCCTCGGTGCTGCGCGATCCGGGGGCGGCGCGGTCGCCGATGCCGCGCGGTGCGGTGCGCTGGGGCGGCGCCTACGGCCACTCGTGGACGCTGGATCCGGCGACCGAGACCTCGACGGTGCTCCTGACCAACACCGCGTTCGAAGGGATGTCCGGCGCGCTCCGCGACCAGCTCGAGGATGCGGTGTACCGATGACGGCCGACGAGCGCGCCGGCGTGGGCTGACGCAATGGGTGCGGTGCGGCGGTTCGCCTGTTACACTGCGGCGCCTTGGGCAGGCTCGAGAACATCATTGCGCGTAACACCAAGCCGCCTAGCGAGAAGGTGGTGGTCACGCTGGCGCTGGGCGTGATCATCCTCGTGCTGCTCGTGCTGGCGGTGTTCACCGATCTCGGCAAGCCGCCGATCCCGGCTAGCGCGGGGTCGGACGCCGCCGGCAGCGGCTCGACGGCGGTGGACCCGCCGCGAGGCAAGCACCTCGATGGCGTGCTGCTGCGCACGCCACACGCGGCGCCGGCGGTGCACCCAGCGACCCCACCCACGCCGACCGCGCCTCGGTAGGCTGCTACGCCGCCTTGGACTGCAAGGCGTCGCGGATCCAGTCGAGCAACTGCTCCGGCGTGAACGGCTTCTGCAGCACCGGGCCGAGATCCTGTGCGCGGCCACCCGGCAGCGCGCGGTTCGGATATCCGGACATGTAGATGACCTTGGTGTTGGGCGCGTCGACCGCCAGGGTGCGCGCCAGCTCGGCGCCACCGAGCTTGGGCATGACGACATCGCTCAACACCAGATCGACCTGGCCGGGGTGGGCGCGGCACGCGCGCAGCGCCTCGATGCCGTCGCACGCCTCGATGACGCGGAGCCCGGCCTGCTCGAGGATGTCGCGGATCACGGCGCGGACCAGCTCGTCATCCTCGACGAGCACGATCGTGCCCTCGAGCGGCGTGACCAGCTCGTCGTTGGCGACGCGCGGTTCGGCCGGGATGGCGCTGGTCGCCGGTAGCCAGATGGCGAACGTCGTGCCCTTGCCGGGCTCGCTGCGGACGTCGATCCGGCCGTGCGATCGAGCGACGACGGCGTAGACCGTGGCCAGGCCCAACCCGGTGCCGGCGCCGACGTCCTTGGTGGTGAAGAACGGCTCGAACATGCGGCGGCGCGTGGCCTCGTCCATGCCGATGCCGGTGTCCGCGACGGTCAGCAGCACTTCGTCGGCGCCGGGCACGTTGCTCGCCGAGACCGTGACCTCGCCGCCGTTGGGCATCGCGTCGCGCGCGTTGATCACGAGGTTCATGATGACCTGCTCGATCTCCGAGCCGCGCCCGAGCACCGCGCGCAGGTCGTCGGCGATCAAGGTCACCACGGTGATGTCATCGCTGATCAGGTGCGAGAGCAGGGCGCTCGTGCGCTGGATGTGCGCGGCGAGATCGAGCGGGACCGGCTGGTCCTGCTCGTCGCGGCCGAACGCGAGCAGCTGGCGGGTCATCCGCGCCGCGCGCTCGGCCGCCGCTCGGATCTGCGAGACCTGCAGGTACGGGCGCTGGTCGTTCGGCAGCTGCTCCATGAGCGAGCGGCAGTTGCTGAGGATCGCCATCAGGACGTTGTTGAAGTCGTGGGCGATGCCGCCGGCGAGCTGACCGATCGCGTCCATCTTCTCGGACCGCCGGAGCTGTTGCTCGAGGCTGCGGCGCTCGCGCTCCGCGGCATGCTTGTAGAGCGCCATCTCGACGACGATGCGGAGCTCGCGGTCCTCGGCCGGCTTGATGATGTAGCCGAACGCATCGGTCACGCTGGCCGCGCGCAGCGTCGCGTCGTCGGCGTAGGCGGTGAGAAATACGACCGGCACCTGGAGCGTGGCGCGGATGTGATCGGCGGCCGCGATGCCGTCCATCTCGCCCTGCAGCCGGATATCCATGAGGACCAGGTCGGGTCGCTCGGTCTCCGCGAGGATGATCGCCTGCTCCCCGGAGGGCGTCACGCTGGCGACCTCGAAGCCAAGCCGGGTCAGTCGGCGCTCGAGATCGCGCGCGACGGTGCGGCCATCCTCGACGATCAAGATTCGGCTTGGCTGCGTCATCTCGCGGATCAACGATAGGCGACTCTGGCGGCACGCGCAATTCCCGACGCTGAACACGGCGGCGGCGGCGGTGATAGTTCGGGACATCGCACACGCAGAAACATGGGCAGCTTCTGGACAACCCGGCGGCGCAGTCCGCGGCCCACCGCACAAAAAAATTCGCGGGCTCACCGATCCAGCGCACCCACACCGGTGCGCGCGACAGCGCCAGGCGCCTCGCCGTGTGCGCGCGCTCGCCTCCAAGGACCTCGCACCGATCTCACGGTCGCCGAGCCCGCGCTCACGCTGGCGATGCGCGCGACGCTCATCGCGCCGAGCTTCGGCGTCATCGGCCACGAGGTCGAGCCCACCGCGTGGCGACCAAGCGGTCGTGTTCGTGCGCGGCGAACACGGCGCGATCGCGCTCGGTACGGGGGCAAGGGGCGTGATGATCGTCGGTGCCGCAAGCGGCCAGAACGCGTTAGCCCGCGTGATACCGTTGCGTCACCCATGGAGCGCATCGAGCTTCTGAAAGCCATTCCGCTGTTCGAATCGCTCGAGACCGATGACCTGAGCGCGCTCGCCCATCGACTCCGCGAGATCAGCGCCGCGAATGGGCACTCGGTATTCGCGCAGGGCGATGAGGGCGACGCGATGTATGTGATCGTCGATGGTGCGGTCGACATCGTCGCCGGCTCGGGCAAGCAGAAGGTCATCCTCACGTCGTTGTTCAAGCAGCAATATTTCGGCGAGCTGTCGCTGCTCGACGGGGCGCCGCGCTCGGCGACCGCGGTGGCCAGCCGCGATACCCAGCTGCTCGCGCTCGATCGCGACGACTTCGTCGAGTTCATCAAGCGGCGACCCGAGGCCGCGCTGTCGATCATGCACGAGGTCGGCGAGCGGATCCGGGCGACCAACGAGGCGATGACACGCACCGTGACCCGCAACGTCCTCGAGGAAGAGGACCGCAAGCTCACCATGGGCGAGCGCGTCGCGGACATGGTCGCCGCGTTCGGCGGGAGCTGGCCGTTCATCTTCCTGTTCGGCGGCTTCATGGCGATCTGGATGCTGTGGAACTCGCTGCTCCACCCGCCGCTCGCGTTCGATCCGCTGCCATTCATGTTCCTGAACCTGTTCCTGTCGACGCTGGCGGCGCTGCAGGCCCCGATCATCATGATGAGTCAGAACCGACAGTCGACGAAGGACAAGGCCCTCGCGGTCAACGACTTCCAGGTCAACCTCAAGAACGAGGTCTCGATCGACAAGATCCTGCGCAACCAGAGCGAGGTGCTTCAGCGGCTGAACGCGCTCGAGCAGCGCGTGGCCGGGGCGCGCACCACGGCGCTCGAGATGCCCAAGCTCGGCTGAAGAGGTGTCGAAAAATGCCGTGCGAGCTGGGCGTGCCGTCCGGCGTGTTGCTGTTGCACGCGACGCCGATGATCAACCTGCGGCGCGAGCTCGCCGATCCGATGCGGCCCGTTGCGGCATTTTCGGTATCTCGGAAGTCGCGGGTCTTCGAGCGACGATGCAGATCGGCGGTTCGAGCGCTGGCGGCGTGATTGGACCGTGGTCAGCGGCGGAACTGCTCGAGCTCGGCGCGATCGAAGTCGACCATCAGCAGGGTCTCCTCATTGCCGGCGGCACGGCGCAGGACATCGCCGGTGGGGCTCCACGCCGCGCTCTGGCCGCATGACGTGTAGCCGCCCGAGCTGCCCGCGTAGTTGGCGAGCGCCGTGAACATCCGATGGTCCATCGCGCGCGCGCCGAAGTGCAGGTCGGCGCGGCGCTCCTGGCCGACCGCGTACAGCGCCGAGCCGACGTACAGGTCCGCGCCCTGTGCGGCGGCGTCGGCCGCGTGGGCCGGGTGCGCGGCATCGAAGCACACCGCGACCGCGACGCGCCATCCGCCGAGCGCGAACGGCGGGGCGGGCTGGTCGGCCACGAAGATCGTGCCCTCCGGCCCATGCAGGTATTGCTTGCCGGACGCATGGACGTCGCCGTCGGGGTTCACGATGATCGCGGCGAGCCGCGGGCGGCCCTCGCGGTCTTGCCACGGCGCGCCGAGGACGGCGGCGGTGCGCGTCGCGGCGCAGATCCGGCGCACATCGTCGAGCCGCGGATCGCCGGCGCTCAGCCACGCGGCCGGGGTCTGCGCGATCGCATCGAGCTCGTAGCCGGTCAGCGACAGCTCGGGAAACACCGTCAGCTCGGCGCCGCGATCGGCGGCGGTGGCGATCGTTCGTGCGGCCGCCTTCACGTTTGCCTCGACGTCGACGGACACGGGGGCGGTCTGGGCCAGGGCGATGCGCATCGCGCGTAGTCTGCCCCATGGCGCGCAGGGAGCAACGCTTGGCCGTGGCGCGTGAGGCCGGCGGCGAGATCGGCGCCCGCCTCCCACGACATGCGATGCTGCGATCGCCGCGGCCGCTGGGGCTAGCCGCCGACGGTCGCGTACGGCTCGACCGATGTCGGGGCCTCGATCGGCGCGGTTGCGGGATCGCTGACGGCGGCCACCGGGGTCTCGGCGAGGTGCTTGGTGCGCTCGAGCCAGCGGTTCATGTCGGCGGCGACGATCGCCGGCACGTGGGACAGGTTCCCGGTCAGCATCTCCCCGATCGTGCTGAGCGCGAGCTCGATGTCGCTGCGCTCGCGTACCGCGTCGGGAGCCAGCGCGGCGAGGGCGGCCTCGAGCTCGAGCTTGCGCGTCGCGACGCGGTCGACGAGCGGCTGGCCGACGGTCGCATCGACGCTGTTGAGGTAGCGCGGCGGTTCGGCGGGATGGTCGGCGGTGCTGGCGGGTGCGCGCTCGGTGGAGTCGAGCTGCCGGACGGGAGTTTGGTCGATGGCGGAGTTGAGCATGTACAGGCGTCACGCATCACTCGTGCCGTGGGCGCTGGGCGGCTATAACTCCGTTGTTTTGCTGACCCAACATCGGGTTCGGCCACGTTTCGCCACCCGGATCCGCTCACCCGGGCGGAGGCGCGCACCGATTCTTGTGCCATCAGGATCATCCGAACACGAACAGGTTCATCAGCACGACGTTGGCGACGATCATCGCGAGCGCGGTCGGCCACTGCGCGCGGATCACGCCGTACGGATCGCGCAGCTCGAGGAGCCGGGCAGGGACGATGTTGAAGTTCGCCGCCAGCGGCGTGAGCAGCGTGCCGCAGTAGCCGGTCAGCATGCCGAGCGCACCGAGGGTCGCCGGATCGGCGCCGTGGCGGATCACGAGCAGCGGCAAGCCGATCCCGCCGGTCATCACAGGGAACGCGGCGAACGCGTTGCCCATGATCGCCGTGAGGACGACCATGCCGAGCGTGTAGGCCAGCACACAGGCGAACCGGCTGTCGGCGGGAATCACCATGCTCGCGAGCTCCGCGATCGCGGTGCCCACCCCCGCCTTGTCGAACACGCTGCCGAGCGTCGCGAGCGTGATCGGCAAGACCGCGGCCCAGCCGAGCACATCGAGCAGCCGCCGGGCCTCACCGAGCCCGTGGATCGGCCGCGTGCGGGTCACGATCAGCGCGAGGATCAGCGCGAGTGTCGAGCCGAGGCCGAGCGCGATCAGCCCGATCTGACCGACCGTGGACTGATCGATCAACGCGACGCTACCCCAGTGCAAGTAGCTCGCGCCGCGCAAAATCGCGATCGTGAAAGCCACGATCGCGAGCGCGGGAATGAACAACCAGTTGCCGAGCCGCGCGGCGTTGGCTTCGCGCGCGGCCGCCCGCTGCTGGTCGAGGTCGGACGCGGGCGCCCGGGCCCGCGAGGCGAGCACGCCGAGCGCGAGGACGCCGACGCCCATCGCCTGCGCTGGGCCCTGCGACCCCGCCTTGACGGACGCGAGGATGAGGTCGCCGAACAGGAACGGCGCGGCGAGGATCGCCCAGAAGCCGGCGGCCGACCACCGGCGGTCCCGCGCGTTGAGCACCGCAGTGCCGGCGAACAGCGCGCCCATCAGGTAGAAGATGTACGTCAGCTTCACCATGGTCAGTGCGTGGCTCCCGGCGATGGTGGGGGCGCGCCATCGCGCGCGCCCCGGCGCGCCATCCGGCGCTCGAGCCGGCGCTGGAAGATCGCGATTCGCACGGAGTGGATCACGAACGCCGCGCCCGCGGTGGGTAATGCCCACAACGCAATATCGGTAGGTGTGAGGTGGATGCCTTTGGCCTCGTAGAACGCCTGGATCAGGAGCACCGCGCCAAACGCCAGGAACGCGTCCTCGCCGAAGAACACGCCCACGTTGTCGGTGGCGGCGGCCAGCGCGCGCACACGCTCACGGTCATCTTCATCGAGCGTGCCGAGCGCGCGGGTCGCGGTGGCCTCGCTCATCGGGGCGAGCAGCGGCCGCACGGTCTGCGCGTGCCCGGCGACGTAGATCAGGCCCATCATGCTGAGCAGCTGGCGTAACGCCAGATACGCGATCAGCAGGCGAGCGAGGGTCAACCGCGCGAACCCGAGGATCCAGACCCGCGCGCGCTCCCGCAAGCCAGCGCGCTCGAGCACGCCGATCGCGGGCAACGTGAGCACGAACAGCAGCAGTGTGCGGTTGCTGACGAATGCCTTGCCGAGCAGCGCGAGCAACTCGCCGGGCGCCATCCCCGCCGCGGTCCCGCTGACCACGCTGGCGATCACGACGACGAGCACGGGATTGAGCTTGAGCGCGAAGCCGGCCACCACGACCGCGACGCCGAGTAACGGCCAGTACGTGATCATCGGAGCGGTCTCCTCGGCGGATCGCGAAGATCCAGTCGTGGCATAACGCGGTAGAGGACAGCGGAACGGGACAACGCGGCCACAGTACCGCGGTTTCCCGGCGCACCGGGAGCGATTGCCTCGTTTGCGCGCGCGGTCGGTGCGTTTGTGACAAGGGCGCTATCGTGACGTTTGTACGAAGGCGAGGCCGGCCAGGTCACAGTCCAGAGGGCCGCGCGGGATCGCCGGATCGACGGCGATCTGCGGTTCTCGGTGGCGTGAGCTGGAGTGAGGGCTAGTCGCCGTCCCCGGCGTTGCCCGCACGATGCGCTGCTGTTCTACTCACCAGCGTACTGAACCGGAGGACGGAATGTCGAGAGCTTTTGGATCGAGGACGCTGTCATCGGCGATTTCATCGGCGTGCGTGGCTGTGGCGGCGCTGAGCGCGCCGTCGGCTGCGACCGCTGCCCCCTTCACGCCGCAAGCCCCGGCGCAGGATCTCGGCGCCACACCCGCGGCGCAGAGCGTCACTGCGTCGCTGGTGCTCAAGGTGCGCCACCCCGACGCACTCGAGGCCTTCGTGGCGCAGAGTCAGGAGCCGGGACCGGCGTTCCACAAGTTCCTGTCGCTGCAACAGTTCACCAATCTATTCGCGCCCAGCCAGTCGGACATCTCGACGATCACGCGCTACCTGAAGAGCTTCGGGATCACGGTGACCGAGGTCTACGCCGATCGACTGGTGATCAAGGCGACCGGCACGGCCGACGCGTTCAACCAGGCGTTCTCGGTCGACATGCACGAGTTCGGCGGGCACGGCAAGCGGTTCCACCGGCCGCGCCACGCGCCGCGGGTCCCGGTCTTGCTGCGCGATCTGCTGGTCGCGGTCACGGGCTTCAGCAGCGAGGCGCAGTTCCGTCCGATGCATCGCAGCGCCCAGGCGATCGCCCCGGGGCTCGCCCCCAAGGCGCCCGTGCTGCCCCAGAACGGCGCGATCGCGACCGGCGTGCCCGGCAACTTCACCGTCGGCGACGTCGCGAACATGTACAATATCAACCCGCTGTACGACGCGGCGATCGATGGCACGGGCTCCACGGTCGGCATCGCGACCCTGGCCGGGTTTCTGCCCGAGGATGCGTTCAGCTACTGGAGCCTGATCGGGCTCGACGTCGATCCGGGGCGCCTCACGCAGATCCACGTCGATGGCGGCGGCGAGGTCAGCTCCGACGCCGGGGCGATCGAGACCTCGCTCGACGTCGAGCAAGCCGGTGGCCTCGCGCCCGGTGCGAAGGTCGTGGTGTACGACGCGCCGAACACCGACGCCGGGTTCCTCGACATGTTCTACAAGGCCGCGTCCGACAACATCGTGGACAGCCTGTCGGTGAGCTGGGGCAGCGCCGAGGCGTTCAGCTTCGAGGCGGTGGTCGGCGTCGATCTGACGCCGCAGCTGCGCGCGCTTCACCAGGTGTTCCTCGAGCTCGCCGCGCAGGGCGTCTCGGTGTTCGCCGCCTCCGGTGACAGCGGCGCTTTCTCGATCAACGTCGCGTTCAACGACCCGGTCGCGAACGTGCTCACCGCGCTGAGCCCGGCGTCGGACCCCGCGATCTGCGCCGCGGGCGGCACGACCACGCCGGTGGTCCTGAACGCCGGCCCCGGCACGCCCGATCTCGTCGTGTCGACGGAGCAGGTCTGGGGCTGGGACTACATCGAGAACTACCTGGTGGCGGTGCTCGGCGACAGCTTCTTGCACGCGTTCTTCCCGGTCGGCACCGGAGGGGGCGTCAGCTCGTTCTGGGGCGTGCCCGCGTACCAGCGCCTGACCCACGGCATCCGCCGGACCGAGCCCGGCCAGAGCATCATCTTCGACGACGGCTCGGGCGCAGGACCGGTCGATCTCCTGGATCTGCCAGCGAACTTCGCGGGGCGCAACCTGCCGGATATCTCGCTCGACGGCGATCCGTTCAGCGGCTTCCTCCTGGTCTCGACGCTCGACGGCGGCCTCCTGGCCGGCAACGGCGGCACCAGCTTCGTCGCACCGCAGCTCAATGGCGTCAGCGCCCTGGTCTCGCAGGCCGTCGGCGGTCGGCTCGGTCTGTGGAACCCGATGCTGTATCGCTTCCAGCGGGTGTTCGGCGCGAGCGCGGCTTCGCCGATCGTCGATATCACGGGCGGCGACAACTGGTTCTACGCGGGTGTCCGCGGCTACGAGCCCGGCGCCGGCCTGGGCGTGCTGAACGTCGCGAACCTCGCGGCGGCGATCCGGCACGACACCCATCGCCACTAGGCCGCACAGAGTCGAGACTGGCAATGATGGCAGGCGCCCGTGGCCCCGTGCAGCTCGCGCGACGCTCCGTGGGGCCCTGACACGAAATCCCCGAGGAGCTGGTGCGTGAGAGCGACTCACGGCTCACCATGCACGTACGGGGGCCTGCGTCGACAACGTCAACGGTGCAGGGCGCTCCGGCACAGTGCGCGCCTCGGCCCGCACTGCCTACCCCATCACCGTGCCGGTTTTGCCGCGGCGGCCCCAGGGGCCCCGTGCGGTTTGTGCGCAGCGCTCGGGCCCGGAGGCGAGGTTTCGCATCGCATTTCCACCTGAGCCGAATCAGCTCCACGTTGCGGCGATCGCGATCGCAGTCATATTCGCGTGTTCCGATCATCTGCCTTCGCTGAGGCGTGATTCACGCTGTCCTGGGCGGACGCGGTAGTCCACGCGGCTCGACGTTTGCAAACTTGCACGGCGTCCCACCATGCACCTCGTCGAGCTTGCAGTCAGTCGGTCGGTGACCGGCGTTTACCACCGGCCGTGCTCGATGTACGGCCACTCGATTCGCGGTTCGATCTCTCGCGATCGGTACGGATCAGAGCATCGGCGCGAGGACTCGCCAACGCAAGACTCGTCGAACATTCGCTCGGCAGGTCTTGTCGATCGGCTTGCCGGCGCGGGCGCCGGCTGGGCCGGCGGAAACTAGATGTCGCTCGAACGCAAGGCCGCACGGGGGGCGCTGTGGACGGTGATGTCGAGCATGGGCGGCCGGATGATCGGCGTGTTCGGCACGCTGTTCATGACCCGGTTCCTTCACCCGGCAGACATCGGGGAAGTGTCCGACGCGACCATCATCGCGATGACCGCGAACTGGCTGACCATCTGGGGCTTCGGCCAGTATGCGGTCGTCAAGGGCCGCGGCGCCGACGCCACCGAGGTCACCTGGCACGCCACCGTGGCGTATGCCGGGCTCGGCGCGATCTCGCTCGGATTCGTCGCGGTGTTCGGCGGCTACATCACGCCGTTCTTCAACGCGCCGCTCGCCGCGGCGTTCATCCCGGGCATGGCGCTCGCGCAGTACATTCGCCGGCTCGGCGCGATCCCCGAGCGCGTGTTGACGCGCGAGATGAAGTTCCGCGCGTCGGGCATGGCGAGCGTGGTCGGCGAGACGACCTACACCGCGGTCGCGCTGAGCCTCGCCGCCGCCGGTTATGGCGGCTGGTCGATCGTGATTGCCAATATCGTGCAATCGACCGTGATGGTGACGATCCTGATCCGCGCGGCCGGGTTCGCGAGCTGGGCCACGCCGACCCCGCTGCGCTGGGCGCGGATCAAAGACATGCTCAAGTTCGGCCTGCCGCTCGGCGTGCAGAACATGGCGCACGGCGCCGCGCGCTACTGGGACAACCTGGCGATCTCGCACTTCTTCGGTCCCGGAATGACCGGCTCCTACAACATGGCCTATAACCTCGCCGATATCCCGGCGATCCAGGTCGGCGAGCAGATCGCGCTGGTGCTCATGCCATCGATGGCGGCGCTTCCGCCCGCTCGCCGGCCGCGTGCGCTCGAGCGATCGAGTGCGCTGCTGTCGCTGATCATCTTCCCGCTCGCCGTCGGGCTCGCCCTGATCGCCTATCCGCTGATCGCGCTGATCCTGCCGTCCAACGACTGGCAAGAGGTCGCTCCGCTGCTCACGATCCTGGCGTGCCTCTCGGTGTTCCGGCCGATCACCTGGGTGCTGTCGTCGTACCTCGAAGCCGAATCCAAGACCGGCCGCCTGATGTACCTCGAGGTCGCCAAGATCATCGTCCTGATCGGCGGCATCGCAGCGCTGCAGCCCTACGGCGCGCGGGTCGCTAGCTCGGCGGTCGGCATCGCGTTCGGTGCCACGGCGATCGCGGGCGTGGCCCTGGTGCTCCGCGAGGGGCCGTCGCCGCGGCGGCTGCTCGCCGGGTTCTTCCAGCCGCTCGCCGCGTGCGGCGTGATGGCCGCGGCTGCGTGGGGCGCGCGCGACATCCTGGTCGCCATCGGGCTGGGGTATCCTGCGGTGCTGCTGGTCGCGATGATCGTCGTCGGCGCGTGTGCCTACGTCTGCGCCGCGCTGGTGGTCTGCCGCGACACCGCGCGCGACCTGCTCGGTCTGCTGAAGAAGGCGCTCCGCCGCCCGAGCGCTGACTGACGCAGGCCGCGCCAGTCGATCGCCGCGCTCGGCCGGCGCGCTGCGCATCGTTCGCTGCTATCCTTCGGTGTGGCCATCGTCTTGCCGCCCGACGTCGCCCGCCCGAGAGCTCGCCTACTGGTCGCTCATCGCTGGCTTTGCAGTTCCGTCTGCTCGTGGCGGCGCCAGGCCACCGTGGGCAGGCCCGTGAGCGGCATCTCCGACGCGCAGCGCCTGGCACTCGCAGCGCTCGCATCTGTCATCGACCAGACTTTGCCGCTCGGTGCGTGAAGAAACGTAAACTGCGGGTTTGGCAGCAGCGACTGCGGGTTTCGCAGCCGGGCTGCCTGATTGCGACGTGACTTCGAATAGTTGCAACGGCACGACGTGGGCGCTCGCTTTGCACGAGCGCTGGGCATGCGAATCGTACTGATGGTGTGGTTATGTTCGGTGGCTGCCTGCGCGGAGCCTGGTGTCTCTTGCAACGACGACGGTCACCTCCAGGGCTTCGTCAACGACGGTGATCGCGTCGCGCGGGAGCAGAATACCGCGGAGTTCAACGCCGGTCGGGTCGCAGGTCTCGCGCAGACGCGCGCCGACGGCGAGCGGGACGGCGACACCGCTGGGTACGCCACTGGCAGCGCCACCGGCTACCACGACCAAGCGGGCTATCCCGCGGGCTATGGCGACGGTGCGTCCCGCGGCCAAGGCGATGGCGCCGACGATCCCGCGGCCTGCGCGACGGGGGCCGGCGCGGGCCAGGGCGATGGCCAGCAGGCCGGGTACGCGGATGGGGTTGCGGCTGCGTCGTCGGATGGCTTCGACGCTGGTTACGATGACGGCTTCAGCGACGGCGAGGCGACGTGTCCCGAGGCTTCTGCGCGGACCGCGCCGGCGAACCGCGTGACCGGCTCGCTCGATCGGTCGTGGGCCGCCACGGTGCTGTCGAGTGGCGGCGGCTCCTCCCAGGCCGCCGCGGATCCGACGCGGTCACCCGATGAACAGGTTTGCTACAGCCGCGGTTACGACGCCGCGCGCGATGTCACGTCCCATGACCGCGGCCTCGCGGCCGGCGAGCTCGTCAACCCGCTGTACCAGGCTGGTCGCGCTGCGACGTACCCGGCGGCGTACAGCCGTGGCGTCACCGACGGCATCCACGCAGGCTATGACGACGGCTACGCGGATGGCTACACGAGCGGCTACGACGACGGCTATGGCGTGAGCTACGACGCTTGCTACAGCGGCGCCTATACCGACGGCTACGACCGCGCCTACGCCGACGGCGGCGATGCGGGCTACGCGTCGGGTTACGACGATGGCTATGCGTCGGGCTACGACGACGGTGACGACTGCATGTAGTCATCGCAGCGTGGCCTGGCGATGAGTCTTGCGCCGCCGCGCCTCGCGCTGGCCGCTGGGACCGAGCGGCTCGGCCGTGAGCTCGCGGGTCGGTCTGGTGCACCACGAGTGGGCGCAGATCGAGCGGGCGTTTGCGTTGACGCGGCTGGACGACAGCCGGCGTTAGGCCTACATGCCGGGCGATTTGACGCCGTCGGGAACCCGGGCTCTATACTCGCGCCGCTGTAGCGCTTTTTGACCCGTAGCCCAGAGGTAGCCATGAAGAAGCACGCGTGGATGATCGTAGGTTTCAGTGTCCTGCTCTCGCTCCTCGTTCCTCCCCAGGCTCGGGCGCAGCTGCCCAATGGCTACGGGCAGGCGATCAGCGTCGAGACCGCGCGCAAGATCGCGGCCGCCGCGGTCGCCGAAGGCAAGAAGAACGGCTGGAACATCGCGGTCGCGATCGTCGACGGCGACGGCGAGCTGGTGTTCTTCGAGCGGATCGACAGCACCCAGGCCGGCAGCATCGTGGTCTCGCAGGAGAAGGCGCGCACCGCGGCGCGCTTCAAGCGGCCGACCAAGGCGTTCGAGGATGCGCTCGCCGGCGGCCGCCAGGCGATCCTCGGGCTTCCGGGGGTGGTGCCGATCGAGGGTGGCCTCCCGCTCCTGGTAGAGGGCAAGATCATCGGCGCGATCGGCGTGAGCGGTGCGACCTCGCAGCAGGACGGCGTGTGCGCACAGGCCGGCGCAGATTCGCTCGCCAAGGCCCCGGCCGCCGCGACCCCGGCGGCGCCGGTGGCGCCGAAGCCCGCCGCGAAGAAGTAGCCGCGGTCAGCCGCCGGCCGAAGGCGTGACGAACAGCTTCGTCGGGGCCTGCCAGACGGCCGTATCGCGATGGTCATGCCACCACGCCGCGGCAGCGGCATCGTCGTGCGACGCGGCTCCCAGCGCGATGTGGGCGCGCAGCGCGTCTCCGGCGTCGCGGCGCGCCCCATCCGGCGCGTCGTGGTTGGCCATCACCTGGACCAGGATATCGCCGGCGCGCCGCAGCTCGGCGTCCTGACCGGTCGCGGCGAGCTCGAACGCCGCGGCGGCCATCGCGACGGCGAGGTCGGCCTCGTCGTCGCGCGCGGCGGCCTCGACCAGGGGCGGCACCGCGTGCGAATCGCCGATCGCGCGCAGCGAGCGGACCACACTCTCGCGGACGCCATCCTCGGGCTCGACGCCCTTGGCGAGGCGCGCGCCGAGCTGCGGCACGGTCTCGGCGGCGTGGGTCTCGCCGAGCAGGGTCGCGGCGGCCTCGCGCGTGACCGGGTCCGGCCGGCCGAGCATCGTGACGACCAGCGGGATCCAGCGCGCCTTGGCCGCGGGGAACTTGCGGAAGCTCTCCATCGCCTGGCGCTGCTGGGTCGCCTCGGCCGACTTCGCGAACTCGATCGCGGTGGCGAGCTCGTCGGTCGCCTCCACCTTGCGGAACATCAGCGTGCCGCCGAGGAAGCCCGAGAACAGCACCACGCCGCCGACGACCTGCAGGACGGCGCGCGCCCCGAACGACCGCGCCCGCAGGAACAGCCCCACGCCGAGCAGGACCAGCGCGCCGGCGAACAAGCACACGATCGTCGGGCCGGGATCGAGCTGCGACAGCCGCGCGGTCTCGAGGCCGATCAGGCTGATGACGCTCGCGAACACCCAGCCGAAGATCAGCCGCGCGCGCACCGAGTTGAACAGGAACGCACCCGCGACCGCGGGGATCACCAGGTACGCGAACACCGGCAGCACGCCGAGCACCGAGACGCTCTGCGTGATCAGCACGCCGAACAGCATGTAGAACAGGAAGTCCCACGCGCGGATCGACATGCCGGCGGCCTCGGCCGACGCCGGATCGCGACTGATCCGGATGAACCGCCGGTGCAGCACGACGAACACGACCGCGATGATCGCGCAGGTGACCGCGAGCTTGCCGACGATGCTGGGCGTGACCAGCGCGACCCGGCCGGCGATCAGCTCCTTCAGCGCCTCGGTGCCGAGCGCGAACCGATCGGCGAGCACGAGCCCGCCGGCGCTCGCCGTCACATAGATGATGCCGATCAGCGCCTCGTGCGGCACGCGCTCGTGGCGCGTCCGGGTGATCGAGAACACCACGGCGCCGATCGCGGTGAACGCGAGCGAGTACAGGGTGACCGGCAGCGTGTCGGTCTCGTGGTCGTAGCCCATGAGGATCGCCCACATCACGCCGAGCGCGGCGATCTGGGCGAGCGCGAGATCGACGAAGATGACCTTGCGCTCGACGACGTGCATGCCGAGGTAGACCAGGATCCCCGAGACCGCGAGGCACGACAGCAGCGGTAGGCCGTTGATATCGATCAGCTGTTGAACATAGCCAGCCACGAGAGTGCCTTTCTGAGCCTGGTACAGGCTACGCCTTGGTCGCCGCGAGGACGCGGTCGATCAGCGTGTTGATGAGCGAGAAGTAGTCGTCGGTCCCGGGGGCGCCGCCGACGTCGATCGGGCTCGACACGATCTTGACCCCGGTCTTGTCGGCGATGTACTGGCCGTCCTTGGTCGGATAGATCGTGTCGATGAAGATGACCTTGATGCCGTCGGCCTTGATCTTGGTGATCAGCGTGGCGAGGTAGTCCTGCGACGGCGGGATGCCGGGCTTCTCCTCGATCTCGCCGCGGATCTCGATGCCGAACCGGTCGCAGAAGTACACCCAGGTCTTGTGATAGGTGATGATCTTGAGGCCGCGCAACGCCTCCGCCCGCTTGAGCCAGCCGCCGAGCTTGTCGTAGGTGTTCTTGGACTTGAGATAATCGATCAGCTCGTTGCGCCGCGACAGCCGCTCGAGCTTGCTCGCGCCGTATTCGGCGACCAGCGCGTGGCCGTACAGCATGTCATCGACCTTGTCGCCGAACGTCTTGAGGTTCGCCGCGTAGACGTCCTTGCCCGCCGGATCGACCCGGGTCAGCCCGGCGGCGATGTTGACCGCGATCTGCTTGGCGTTGACCGGATCGAGCCACACGTGCGGATTGCCATACGGGTGGATGTCGCCCCACGCCTTGGACAGCGTCGTCGGCAGCTCGCGGGTGGTGACGCCGTCGGAGGCGACGACCCGGCCCTTCTGCCCGGTCTGGATCTCGGGGTTGCCCGAGGCGTCGGTCACCGCCGAGCCCCAGATGTCGAGGCCGAGCCCGATCTCGACGAACAGGTTGGCGTTCTTGGCCGCGAGCTTGAACGTCGGCTTGGCGACCAGCGTGTGCGGATCCTGATTGGGCTTGGCCAGCGCCATCACGCTGACCCGGTCGCCGCCGACGTCGCGCGCCACGCTGGCGAGCACGTTGAGCGTGGTGACGACCTGGACCTTGTCGGGTGCGGCCTCGGCGAGCGGGGCCGTGAGCGCCATGGAGATGCTGGTGGCGATGAGCGCGAGAGCGAGAGCCATGGACGTTTTCATATCGTCTCCACTTAGCGATTGACCCAGTAGGGCTCTGTGGGATGCGAGCCGAAGACCACATTGACCTCGGCGATGAACGAGTTGACGCCGTCATCGGCGGGCACGTCGCTCCAGCGGTGCTCGTAGCCCGCGCGGAACCGGAGGAACTCCGACGTGTAGTAGCTGAGGTAGCCCGCCGCGACCTGCGTGGTCAGCTGATCGTTGGTGATGTCCTGCACGTAGTCGTAGCGGCCGCCGAGATAGACGTGCCACGACAGCTGGACCTGGGCGAACCCGAAGCCGGCCAGCGGCGCCGCCTGCCGCTCGGCGTCGGGCACGCCGTCGCCGTTGGTGTCGAGGCTGAACCGGCGGTTGGCGTAGAACAGCTCGCCGCCGATCACGACCGAGTGAAACTCGCCGGCCGCCAGCGGCTTCCACTTGTAGAGCGCGTCGAGCGCGACCAAACCCGTGCGATGCGCGCCGGCCTCGTAGTACCCCGACACCCCGAGGTTGACGTCGTGGGTGTCGTGCACGGTGAAGAACAGGTTGTAGTGGCCCAGGTAGCCGGGGTGATCGTGCCGGCCATCGGACACCGCGATGCTGCCGCCGTCGACGACGTCGGCGTTGAGCTCCATCACCGCCCCGGGGATGATCTGCGGCAGCAGGACCTCGGCGTCGACGCCCACGGGGTTGAACCCGGACTCGAAGAACTCGCCGTTCTCGGTGCCGAGCAGCCGGGAGATCGCCAGCGGCCGGGTGGTCCACGGCAGATCGTGCATGTGGAGCCGGTTGACCTGGCCGATCGGCGCGCGGAACCGGCCGATCTTGAGCTTGAGCCCGAGCGGCGCCGACTCGAGGATCGGCAGCCGCTTGACGACCACGTAGCCCTCCTCGACATCGGCCTCGAACCCCTGGCCGGCCTGGTCCTCGAGCGCCAGGATCGCCACCGCGTCGGCGTACGGATCGACCGCGGCGCGGAAGTCGAACTCGGCGGTGCGCAGGAACGGCCGGTCGTCGATCGCGGTGCCGCTCGGCGTCAGCACCTGCTTGTCGTCGACCCGCATCGCGCCGTTGATGAACGCGGTGATCTGCGGGTTGAGCGCGTTCAGCGAGGTCGGGGGCTTGCTCGCCGCCTGCTGGGCCTTGAGATCGGCCAGCTCGGACTTGAGATCCTCGTTCGTGCCTTTGACGTCCTCGAGATCCTCCTCGAGCGCCTTGAGCCGGCCCTCGAGGGTGACCGGCTTGTCGGCCGCCTTGCCGGGTTTGGCCGGCTTGTCACCGGCGGGCTCGGCGCCCGGCGCGGCCGGTGGTGTGGCCGGTGGTGTGGCCGGTGCAGTGGACTGTGCCGCGGCGGGCACGGCCCCGAGGCAAGAGATCAGAAGCCAGGATATCGATCGAGCTCGCACAAACGCTCCTTACGAACCTACGGCGGCGCCCACGAGGTCGCGCCGCGATCGACCGGGGTGACCCGGTCTGCCCAATGACTCGCGCGGCGCCGGAGCGCCGGACCGTCACGCCGGGGGCGAGGTCTTGGGGGCGGTAAGGTACAGGCCGTGATCGCGCGCGATCACGGGGGCCCGTGCGGCGACGGCGAGCTCGGAGATGGTCAGCGGCGCGGCGACCAGCGCCGGCGGGCAGGGCGCCAGGCGCGATTCGCGCAGGGCCGACGTCAGCGCACAGTGCTCGTGGCCTTCGCTGCCGGGGGCCGGGGCGGCAGGGAGCGCGTGGAGCGCCGGCTGGAGCGATGGGGTCTCGCTACCGGCGATGTCGGTGCGGCGGTCCACCAGCTCGCCGTGCTGCGCGCACCGGACGTGGGTCGTCGTCGCGTCGTGGAGCACGCCGACCAGGCTCGACAGCACCAGCGCCAGCACGGTCAGCGCTGCCTGCACGCGGCTCGAGAGCGTGTGCCGGACGCCAGGGCGTCGGGTGCAGGGGCGGTCGGGCGGCGCGGGCAAGGTCAACTGACGAGATAGCACAGGATCTGCCCGCGACCGTCCAGGGTTTCACCGAAACCACGGCGACACCCGCGACACCACTGGATCACCGAAGCCGGTCAGGCCCCGGTGCGCAGCAGATCCCCGTAGCGCGCGAGGTCGACGTTGCCACCGCTGACCACGACGCCGACGCGCTTGCCGCGGATCGGCACCCCGGCGTGGCGGGCGCCGGCGAACCCGAGGCATCCGGTCGGCTCGATGACGACCTTCATCCGCTCGGCGAAGAACCGCATCGCCTCGACGAGCTGGGCGTCGCTGGCGGTGACCACGTCCTCGAGCTCCCGGCGGATGATCGCGAACGTCAGCTCGCCCAGGTACTGGGTCTGCGCGCCATCGGCGATCGTCTGGGGGGTGGCGATCCGCACGATCGCCCCCGAGCGGAACGACTGTTGCCCATCGTTGCCGGCCTCGGGCTCCACGCCATAGATCTTGCAGGCCGGCGACAGCGCCCGCGCGGCCAGCGCAGCGCCGCTCACCAGGCCACCGCCCCCCATGCACACGAACAGGGTGTCCAGCGGGCCGACCTCGTCGATCAGCTCCTTGGTCGCGGTGCCCTGACCGGCGATCACGTCGGCGTGATCATACGGCGGGATCAGCGTCAGCCCGCGATCGGCCGCCAGCGCGCGCCCGATCGCCTCGCGGTCGTCGGTGAACCGGTCGTAGATCACGACCTCGGCGCCGTACCCGCGGGTCGCGGCGAGCTTGATCGCCGGTGAGTCCTGCGGCATGACGATCGTTGCGGGGATACCGAGCAGCCGCGCCGACAGCGCGATCGCCTGGGCGTGGTTACCCGACGAGAACGCGATCACCCCGGCGCGGCGCTGGGCCTCGGTGAACCGCGACAAGGCGTTGAATGCGCCGCGGAACTTGAACGAGCCGGTGCGCTGGAAGCTCTCGCACTTGAACATGACCTCGGCGCCGAGCAGCGCATCGGCGGTCCGCGACCGCAGCACCGGCGTACGGTGGGCGTGGCCCTCGAGCCGGCCCGCCGCGGCGACGACATCGTCGTACGTTGGAAGCGGCCCTGCCGGCATGGCTCAGTGACCGCCCGAGGCCGGCGGCGGGGCCGCGTGCGGCGCGCTGTGCCACGTCCGGGCCGCCTCGCGCTCGTCGTCCGCCTCTTCGGACGTCCGGCACACCGTGTGCGGGACGTTGCTGCCCGTCACCGTCTCCTCCTTGCAGATCTGGCGAGGCGCGCCCGAGCCAGCTCCGGCGGACGCGGTGGAATTCGTGGTCGGACCCTTGGACGCGGGCGCACAGGCGGCAAGGCCGAGCGCCAAGGCAAGCAGGACACGTCGCATGTGCGGCATCGTACCGAAGATACGCCGGCGCAGCGCCGGGAGATTCAACGAATGCGATGCTACGGCTGGCAAAAGTCGTGCGGTCCGATCCCGTCCGATCGTATCGTGGCGGGCGCGCCGAGCTCGTGGCGCCCCGCGCAATGGCGGCCCGGATCCGGGGGCCGTGGTGGCCAGTCTGTCGACGCAGACTGCCAGCTCCGGAGTCAATGCGCACGGCAGGTTGCGATCGCGGCGCACGCCTCCGGCGGCGACGGGCCGCGTGTTTCAGGTCCATGGCAGCCCGATGACATGCGGATGACTGTGCGAGTCGTGGCGCAAAGCCATTGTCTCGGACAGGGCAGGCCGCATAGATTGCGCGCTTGATGAAAGTCTCCTTACCTATGAGCATTGCCAGGCTGGTGGTATTAGCGTCGCTCGCCGGCGCGGTCATGTGCTCGCTGACCTCGGAGGTCGCGGCCCAGGTGACGACCGCGACCGTCCGAGGCACGGTGAAGAGCGCCGACGACGGCTCGCCGATGAACGAGGCCGAGGTGACGCTGGTCGATGAATCGACCGGTGTCGTCAAGACCACATCGACGGACAGCGCGGGCAACTTCGCGTTCGTCAACGTCCAGATCGGCGGCCCGTACCACGTGACCGCGCAGATCACGGGCTTCAAGCTGGCGGAGGAGAAAGGCATCTTCCTGACGTCCAACAAGACCCGCGACGTCGCGCTGGCACTGCATCTTCAGGAGGAGGTCATCGAGGTCACGAGCTCCAACGTCGCGCGAAGCACCTCGAATCGCACGACCATCACGGCGGCTGAGATCGAGGAGCTGCCCTCGATCTCGCGCGATCCGCGCGATCTGATCCGGCGCAATCCCGAGGTATCGGTCGAAGGCAGCGCGCGCACGCTGTCGATCGGCGGCGCCAACAACCGCTACAACAGCATCACGGTCGACGGCGTTCGCCAGGACGATGACTTCGGGCTCACGGCCAGCGGCTATCCCACGCGGCGCAGCCCGATCTCGCTGTCGGCGATCGAGGAGCTCACGGTCGACAGCTCACCGTTCGACGTGCGCTATGGCAAGTTCCTCGGTGGCAACGTCAACATCGTCACCAAGTCGGGGACCAACGATTTCAAGGGCAGCTTGGTCGGGTCGTATTCGAGCGACTCGCTGCTGGGCAACAAGACCGGCAGCCGCCGACTCAACGTCGACTTCCGCGATCTGCGCTACGGCGCGACCGTCGGCGGCCCGATCATCAAGGACAAGGTCCACTTCCTCGCCAGCATCGAGGGGCTCAACTCCACCACGCCGATCAACAACGGCCCGGCCGGCTCGGACGCAGGGCTGATCGTCACCCAGGTCTCGCAGCACGACATGGAGGAAGCGCAGCGGATCGCGCGCGATGTCTATGGCTTCGACGCGGGCGTGGCGTCGAAATCGGGGAAGGAGCATGATCTCAAGCTGCTCGGCAAGGTCGACTGGAACATCGACGCCAAGAACCGCGCAACGGCGATCTATCAGCGCACCGGAGGCAACAATATTCAGGTCGGCAATGCCGCCACCGTCAGCAATCTGCCGCTCAGCTCCAACTGGTACGACGCGCGCGACACGCTAAATACCTTCACCGGTCGGGTGTTCTCGGACTGGTCCGATCAGCTGTCCACCGAGGTCGAAGCCAACGCCAAGCTGGTCTCGAGCCGGGTCCCGCCGCTCAACGGCAACGACTTCATGGCGGCGACCATCAACATCGGCACGAGGGACACGCCGGGTGGTATCGGCTCGATCCGGCTCGGCCCGGACAACTCGCGGCATGCCAACCTCCTCGATAACAACGTGTTCCACGGCAAGGCCGAGGCGAACTATCTGCTAGGCGTGCATCTGTTGACGGGTGGGCTCGAGTACGAGCGGACGCAGATCGACAACCTGTTTGTGCAGAACGCCAATGGCACGGCGACCTACGCCGACCTGGCTCACTTCGAGGCCAGGCAGCCATCGCTGATCGTCTACCAGAACTCGACGACGCTGAACGCATCGGACGCCGCCGCCAACTGGGATCTGGGCGTGTGGACCGGCTATCTCCAGGACCAGGTCAAGCTGACGCCCGAGGTCACGTTCCAGGGCGGTCTGCGCCTGGAAGTCGATCAGACCGGCGACCGCAGCGAGCGGAACCAGAACTTCGTCAACCGCTACGGGTTCGCCAACAACGCGTCGTTGAACGGGCGCAAGATCCTCATGCCGCGGCTCGGGGTCAGCTGGCTCCCGATGAATAACCTCAACGTCCGTGCTGGCGCAGGCCTGTACAGCGGCGGCACACCGGCGGTGTGGATGTCCAACAATTATACCAACGATGGCGTGCGGACGTTCACCGCCACATCGTCGGACCCCAATGTGATCAACGGATTCAACGGCCGCGACATCCCGAAGGCGTTGACCGACGCTGTCATGAAAGGCGCCGGCAATGGCAATGTGGACGCACTGGACCCCAACTTCAAGATCCCGTCGGTGTGGAAGATCGGCACCGGCGCGGACTACTCCGTCGATATTCCCGGCCTCGGCGACTACGGCAAGGCCCTCGAGCTCAAGGCCAACTACACGTTCACCAAGGTCCGCAGCGGCGTCACGTGGAAGGACCTGCGCCGCGACCTCGATGCCCCGGCGTTCCCTAACAACCTGCCGATTGGCAACACGGTCGACGGCCGCCCGATGTACGCCACGACGTTCAATGTGAACCGCGGCTTCGACATGCTGCTCACCAACGACAGCCGTGGGTACGGCCATGTCGCGAGCGCGGTCGTGCAGAAAGGCCTGCCGTTCGGTTTATTCGTATCCGGGTCGTACGCCTTCACCGACAACCAGGAGGTGAACCCCGGGACCAGCTCGGTGTCGACCAGCAACTACGGCATCGTGGCGGTGACCGATCCGAATCATCCCGCGCTCGCGGTCTCCAACTACGAGCGGCGGCACCGGTTCACGGGCGCGATCGAGTACTCGCACTCGATCGTCGGCGAGTTCACCGACGCGCAGCCGTGGAAGAACATGAAGACCAGCTTTGGGATGTTCGTCGAATCACGTTCCGGGCAGCCCTACGGCTGGACGTTTGCTGGTGGCGATACGACCGGCAATAACCTGGGAGCGATCTTCGGCGAGCCATCTATTGACGCGCAGCGTAACCGCGAGTTGTTTTTCGTCCCGAATGACGACCGGACGTGCACCGTGGCGGGGCCCAACTGCGACGTCATCCTGAAGGGCATCACCAAAGAAGACTTCAACACCTTCCTCGATCGCACCGGCCTGTCGAAATACCGCGGCCGGATCGCTCCGCGCAACGCCTTCAGGAGCCCGCGGTTCAACCGGTTCGACGTCCGGCTGGCGCAGGATCTGCCGAACCCGCTGTCCAACCAGCGCGCGCGGTTCGTGCTCGACATCGAGAACCTCGGTAACCTGCTCGATCGCAACTGGGGACTGTCGCGTTCCGTGCCGTTCCCGTTCTACGCGCCGGCGGTCGATGTTGCGGTCGACCGCACCACGGGGGTCTACACGTACTCGGGGCTGCGGTCGCCGAACCCGACGACGGTGGATGTGCTGCAGTCGGTCTGGCGCGTCAGCCTCGGCCTCATGTACGACTTCTGATTTGCGTGCAGCTGTTTGGGACGTGCCCCATCGAGGACGCCGTCCCGATCGTGGGCCGCCCGCGAGGAGGCTCCACCGGAGCCGCCCGTGGCCGCTGCCCGGGCGTCTAGGATGAAACTGAACCTACGCGCGTGGGGTCATGCCGCCTGCTTTTCCCGAATTCCGGTGGGTGCAGATCGGCTCACATCCGGAATGAAAGCCACGATCAATTCTGCCCACAAGGGATCGAAATCATTGAACGCGGATTTCGCCTCGAAGTTGAGCGGCGCGCGTCGCGGCTCGCAACTGGTCGAAATCGCTGAGGGTGGATCTGAGCGCGGCTGCACCCAATTCCGGTGACCTCGAAGCCGAGGTTCTCGATCTTGCGAAGCAAGCGGTTCACTGACTTCGTCTTGTCGGCGCCGCTGAAGTGGTTGGACCCGAGGTCGTGATAGTCGACGCCGTTCTTCAGCATGTGGTAGGCGGCGGTCAGGATCGAAGCGGCGACGGCCATGATCGCCTTCTTGGGGCCGCGTCGCGCTTTGATGCGGAGGAACTGGGCTTGCAGGTAGGTGGTCTTGGCGCGCGTCGCGCACCACGCGCTCTGCACGAGCAAGGTCTTGAGCCAAGGTGCCCCTTTCCGCAGCCGCGTCGAGCGCCGCTTGCCCGCACTCTCGTCGTTCTTGGGGCACAGCCCCGCCCAGGAGATGAGGTGGGCCGAAGTCTTGAAGCGCGACATGTCGACGCCGATCTCGGACACGATGGCAGCGGCAACGACGTCACTGATCCCGGGGATCTGCGTCAGTCGTGTCGCGCTGACCCGAAAAGGGTCGAGGCGTTCGCCCACCTCGCGATCGATCTCCTCGATGGCGGCCTGCAGCGCGTCCGCCTGTCCGAGATGAAGCTTGAGCAGGAAGCGGTGGTTGGCCGTCACCTTTCCACGGAGCGCCTCGGTGATCTTGTCGCGGGACGCCTTCACGCGTTTGGCGACGAGCAGCACCAGCTTTGCAGGGTCGGTCTCGCCCTTGACGATTGCGTCGAGGATCGCGCGACCGCTCTGGCCCATGATGGCTTGTCGCACCAAGAACTCACCGACCTCTTCGCTGGCACGACCTCGACGCTACGCCAGTTTCATCCCCACGTGGTCGGAGACCCCGGTGAGCAACTGATCTGAGCGGCTGTGGCGTCTTCCAGCCGTGCAAGAAAATCGCTGTTTCGCCGCTTGACCACTGAAGCCATGTGGTCTCTAATGCGCGCGTAGTCACAGCGCAACACGGAGGTTTGGACTTGGGTGAACGATGGATTGTTGCCTTGCTTGACTGCGTCGGCCATCGCACGCGGCGCAAGGATGGTGATTGGGGCAATTCTTCCATCACTATGTCGTTGCGTGGGTGTGGGCTCAGAGCCAGGCGTGTCCTGACTGGCTGTGTCGAGCTATCGAAGCAGCCTGTGTTACTCAACCGCTGTGGTGCGAGATCTTAAATGAGATTTAAGGTGTTGGTCGTTGGTTCCGGCGGACGAGGATTCCTCGGTATGACGCGACATATTCTCGCGGTCTGTCCTGCTGCGCCGTCGATGTGCGTTGCGTCGTCGTGCGTCGTCGACGCAAGACGACCTGACTTGAGACCGACAGTGCTGCTTGCGATGCGCAATCGCTGGGTCGCTACAAGGAAGCCGGATCGAGGAAGTGCGTGTTGCCGCTCCCTTGCCCAGCATCGGGATGCGTAGCGCCACAGGTGGATGGCCATCACGCGAAATGCCGTGGACAGAGGGACATCTACCCACAGAAACCGCGGAAACGCCCAGGGCGTAGTAGACGTGTGTGTACGGAAGGTTTGTTCACGGAAGGAGTGATGATGAACAGTCTCAGAGCATCAGGTGTTCGTATCGAGCGATGTCCCGGGCTGCCGCTGACCATTGGCATCGCGATGTGCGTCGCGCTGGCCGGGCTGGCCGGCCCGGCGTGCTCCACCAATCCGAGCGAAGACCCGGGCATGGACGAGGTAACTCAGGCGGGGGTGGTGACGCCCGACTGGATTCACCCGGCGTGCGACATCTCGGCGCTGGCGCCCCCGGCGAACGACCCCAACCAGTGCAACGGCCCATGGACGTATTCGTATCAGGAGCAGTGGACCGACCGTGCCGCGTGTGGCGACCCGCCCGTGTGCCAGGAATATAAGTCCTGCCCATCCTGGGACAAGAACATCGTGGGTGACGGGCTCGGGTACGACGTTCACTCGTCGTTCGAATCGGGCCCAACGCTCATTTGGGTCAGCGTCCCCGGCGGATTCGGTCCCCCCGAGGTGGAATGTCCGATCGAGGCGGCGGCACGACGAGCCGCCTTGATCGCGGCGAGTCCCGGCATGTCGCAGCCCGCGCAGAATGGCTTCACCGTCACATGGACATCCGAGAACGAAGTTGCTTGGCAGGATGGCTGCGGACCATATGACCAGTACTGCCAGAGCAACCTCATGTACAATTGCGGCCTCCACATCAACAACTTCCCCACGATTGCCACGGCCGAGCATCCGTGGTGCGGGTGCGCGACGTACGTCCCGCCGGTGGAGTGCCCACGCGGCGACGCCACCAACACGTTCACATCGAGCGATGTGCCCAAGCCCTTGGCAACGGTCAATGAAACGGGTGCAGATCCCGGATTGCCCCGGATTGCATAATCAAGCTGCCTTCTTCGAGGCGTCATGCGCGCGAGTTGGCGTTGGGATAGCGGCGAGTTGAACCGGGCCTCGTTGAGCAAGATGCGCGGCGA
>Ga0307509_10000112_pt1 | contig 117028 bp, 108 predicted proteins | sample 10_EM_MG_FD_202245 | JGI IMG/M metagenome (GOLD analysis project Ga0307509, IMG submission 202245) | Populus trichocarpa ectomycorrhiza microbial communities from riparian zone in the Pacific Northwest, United States - 10_EM | ecosystem: Host-associated > Plants > Roots > Unclassified... | reverse complement strand
AAGGCGGCACCGAGCCACCAGAAGGCGGCACCGAGCCACCAGAAGGCGGCACCGAGCCACCAGAAGGCGGCACCGAGCCACCAGAAGGCGGCACCGAGCCACCAGAAGGCGGCACCGAGCCACCAGAAGACGGCACCGAGCCACCAGAAGGCACGCCCGCAGGCGTCGACGGCGCGAGCTTCGACGGCTGTGCGGCATGCACCATGTCGATCGCGACCGGTGCCATCACGAAAAACGTGAGGATCAGCGAAAGCCCCATCACCACCAGGCCCGAGGGCGCGTCCGGTGCACCGATCGCATTGCGCAGCAGCGACAGCACGACGGAAATCTTCACGAAGCTCGTCAGCATCAGTACGACCAGCGGAACGATCGCGATCGCCGCTAGCACCGCTGCGTTGCCGAGCCCGCCCGTCACCCGATCTCCTCGCCGACGCGTCCACCGGATCTCGGCGCAGGTTCCGCCGCCTCGGATCGCCGTTGCGGTGCCCGGCTCCGGTCCACCATCCGGCTCGGCATCGGCTCGTTCGAGTCCGGTGGCCGCGCTGGTTCCGGCGATTGCGCCAGCTCCGGCGACGACAGGCCCAGCGATTCCGACTCGGCGGCACCACCGGTCATTGCATCGTGACGGTCTGCGGCCTGCGACTCGGCTGCACCACCGGTCATTGCATCGTGACGGTCTGCGGCCTGCGACTCGGCTGCACCACCGGTCATTGCATCGTGACGGTCTGCGGCCTGCGACTCGGCTGCACCACCGGTCATCGCATCGTGACGGTCGCCGCTCCGCGGTTCGGCCGCGCTCGCGGTCCTGCGGCGCAGCCATGCCGAGTGCACCAGCGCGCCGAAGCTCGGCCGCGCCACGATCCGTGCGCGCACCTCGACGGGGTCGAGCTCCGACAGCAGCGAGAGCCCCATCTCGCTGGTGCCGAGCAACAGCGTCTTGCCGGCGACCTCGACGACGTACAGCGATCGCCGTGGCTCGAGCGGCACCCGCGCCACCACGTCGAGCAGATGGCCGCCCTGGGTTCGCCCCGTCGCGAACAACCGACTGACGAGGCGCACCATCACGAACGCGGCGAGGCAGACGCCGCCGAGCACCACCAAGGATGTCACGAGCAGATCGCCATAGCTCGCTCCCGTCGCACCGGTACCGGGCATGTACGCCTCATAGCGCGGCGGTCTGACAGGCTCCCCCGCCCGACGAGCTCCCTCGCTCGATCAAGCGGGCATGTGGGAGGACGCCGCTTCCCTGGCGTGGCGCGCCTCGCGTCGGTACTCGCCGGGGCCGATGCCGCGCCGGCGTTTGAACGATTTGCTGAACGCCGGCACGCTGTCGTAGCCGGCACGCGGAGCGATCACGCCGAGCCCGTCGGCGCCGTCGCGCAGCCCTTCCGCGGCCTTGGTCAGGCGCCAGGCGACGAGGTATCGCAGCGGTGGCTCGCCGACGAGCTCGCCTTGATCGAGGACGGAGCCCCGCGATCGGCGCCGTGCATGCCCTGCTTCGGCGCCGGGCCCCCTCGTGGACCGTTCTTCGCCCGTCGTGGTTCATCTGCCGCTAACCCGACGCTTCGTCTGCCGCCCGTGTCCGTCGAGGGCGCGGCTCCGATGACGATCGTGCGGCAGCCGCCTGCAGCGCCGCCTCGGTCGAGCCAAACAGCCGCACGGCCGGCTCACGCAGCAACCGGCCGACCCCCTTGAGCCCGCGACCGGCCCGCGACCGTAGCTCCGCGATCACCGTCGCCTTCGACCAGATCCGAGCGCCGTGCCCTCGCGCAGCCGCGGACCGAGCCGCCGTGACCGAGCCAAAATGCTCGATACACGCCGCGACGAACGCCGGATTGGCCGCGTCGACGCTCGGCTCGCGAAGCGCCCGCCGGATCCGGGCCGGCGTCCATCGGACAGCACGCCACCGCACGTTCGCTGCGGCGCACGCTGCCGCGACCGAGCCGAAATGCTGACGGCAGGCCGCGCGCAGCGACTTGCGCAGCGGGCCGCCGCTGGCACTCCACGCCTGTAGCTTCTCGACGATCTGCTCGTGCGACCATCGCCGCCACGGCTCGCGATCCCGCGCGGTCGCCCTGCCAGCCGCAGCCCCGGCCGCCGCCGCGAGCTTGCCCGCGCGCAGCCCGATCTCAGCGCGTGCCGCCGCCAGCGAGCCAAACTGCCGCCGCAGCCCCGCGCTGAGCCCGCGGCTCAGCTGCAGCCGCTGCTGCACCCGCCGCCGCAGCTCGGCCAGCAGCTGCGACTTGCCCCACGCCGCCATCCCTTCCGCGCGCTGCGTCGCTGGCACACCCGCCGCTCGCCGCGCCGCCGCCACCGAGCCAAACAGCCGCTTGCACGCCGCCCCCAGCCTGCTGCCGCTGTCGCCGCGCCGCGCGCGTCGCTGCAGCTCTGCGATCAGCATCGGCTTGGTCCAGGCCGCTCGCAGTACCGCCGGGATCCGCGCCGCTTCCCGCGCCGCCGGAGCCCCGCCGAAATACCGCTGCGCGGCCCGATGCAGCCCCGGCGTCAGCGTCCGCTGCCCCCGCTTCGCGCGCGCCCTGAGCTCCTCGATCAGCGTCTCGCGGCTCCACTTCTGATTGCCATGTGCCCCAGTCACCTCGCCGCCTGCCGCGCGGATCGCCGCCGCCACCGAGCCAAACAGCCGGCGCACCGCATCCAGCTTGACCAGCGGCTTCAGGGTCGCCGCTCGGACCACCTGCCCCTCGCCAGCGAGCCGGCGCACCAGCGCGATGATCTCTGGCCTGGTGTACGCCGCCCGCCGCAACCGGACCTCCTGCGCATCCACCCCGGCAGCCGCGAGCGCAGCCTCCCACGTGCCGAAATGCCAGCGCGCCGCCGCGACGAAGCGCTGCGGTGCCTTCGAGCTCGCCAGCGTCTGCCGCTTGCGGACCCGCGCACGGATCGCGGCCACGATCGTCGCCTTGTTCCACCGCGGTACCGGCCGCCGCGGCACCGGCCGCTCGATCCCGGCCTCCGCCCGCGCCGCCGCTAGCCCACCGGCATACGCCGCGGCCGCCGCGGCCAGATCACGATGCCCGGATTCCATCAGATCGGCCCAGCCGGTCGACGACCCTTCGCGGTCCAGCCGGCGGAGCTCGTCAACCACTCGCTCGCGCGACCACACCTCCTTCGCCGACCGCCGCTGCTTCGCCGCCGCCACCGGTGGCCGTCCGGCGGGCACGCGGGCCGCACGCCGCGCCGCATCGAACGTCGGAAAGTGCAAACGCAGGCTACGCAAGACGATCGGGTCGTGCCGCGCCAGCGATGACGGCGACGCTGCCCCCACGCGCGCTGCGTGCTCGCGCAGCCGCTCGATCACCTCTGATCGGCTGAGCCGATGCTGCGGCGCCATCTTCGGGGCGGCAGCTTACGCGATCGACTCCCGACGGCCACTAGACCAGATCTGCCGCACCCAGCAATCGCCGTCACGGCACGCCGCACCGTAACCGCCCGGTAGTCGACGTCTGGTAGCGCTCTCGCGTCTCGGTCAGGGTAGCGAGCCAGGAGGCACTGATGGCAGAGACGACGATGGAGCGCCGCACCAAACAATCGGCAAGCGTCCAGCGCCCATGCTTCGCCACTAGCGCTGACCTAAAACATCACCCGCAAGGCACTGATTTTCTTCCTCGAAGAATCCGCGGACCCGCGGAGGCATTGCTAGCCACCGACGCCCCGCGCCGCCTCCGCAGCACCCGCGCCCGCCTCCGCAGCAACTCCGCCGCCTCAGCAGCACCCGCGCCCGCCTCAGCAGCAGCTGCGCCGCCTCAGCAGCACCCGCGCCGCCTCAGCAGCAGCTGCGCCGCCTCAGCAGCACCCGCGCCCGCCTCAGCAGCACCCGCGCCCGCCTCAGCAGCAACTCCGCCGCCTCAGCAGCACCCGCGCCGCCTCAGCAGCACCCGCGCCGCCTCAGCAGCACCCGCGCCGCCTCAGCAGCACCCGCGCCGCCTCAGCAGCACCCGCGCCGCCCTCGGCGGTGCTCTGCCCCGCACAGCAGCAGCGGCGCCTCACCGCAAGGCGCCCTCAGCCACCGCCACCGCCCAATTCGGCTTGGCAGGCGGTGCGTCGCCTCATCTGCCGCGCCCGCTTCAGAGCTTCACAGCACCCCAGCAACGCCAACCTGCGAAGCCGCCGACAGCGTCGGTGGCGAGCCGTTTCAGGACGGCTGGAACAGACCGACCAGCTCGACGAACGCCATCGGAGCTGCATCGCCCTTGCGGACACGCGTCTTGAGCAGGCGGGTGTAACCGCCCTTGCGGGTCGCGAAGTGCGGCCCGATCTCGCTGAACAGCCGCTGCAGCGCCTCGGGCGTCATCACGGTCTTGCGCGCCATCCGGCGGGCGTGAACGATCTGGGCGCGCTCGTCCTTGGTCGCCTGCTCGCCCTTGGCGACCAGCGTGTGAACCGAAACGCCCCACGAGATCGTGGAGTCAGCGTAGCTGCGGAGCTCCTTGGCCTTGGCCTCGGTGGTCTCGATGCGCCCGTAGGTGAGCAGCGAGGTCACGAGGTTATTGAACAACGCCGCGCGATGCGAAGCATTGCGGCCGAGCTTTCGTCCTGAATTGCGGTGACGCATGGGTATCTTCCTGGCCTGGCCTGGCTTGTCTGGCTAGGGCTTCTTGAGCGGGTTCGGACCCGGCCAATTGTCGAGCTTCATGCCGAGCTGGAGACCCATCTCGGCCAGCAGCTCCTTGATCTCTTTGAGAGACTTGCGACCAAAGTTCTTGGTCTTGAGCATCTCGGACTCGGTCTTCTGCACCAGCTCGCCGATGTACTTGATGTTGGCGTTCTGGAGGCAGTTCGCCGAACGCACGCTGAGCTCGAGCTCGTCGACAGTGCGCCACAGGTTCTCGTTGAGCTTCTCGGCGGCTTCGTCCCGCGGCGCCTCGACCGGCTCGGCCATCTCCTCGAAGTTGATGAACAGGTTGAGCTGTTCCTTGAGGATCTTGGCAGCGTACGCGACCCCGTCGTCGGGGCGGACCGAGCCGTTGGTCCAGCACTCGAGGGTGAGCTTGTCGTAGTCGGTCTGCTGGCCGACGCGGGCGTTGGTAACCGTGAAGTTAACCTTGCGCACGGGGGAGAACAGCGCGTCGATCGCGATGGTTCCTACCGGCAGCTCGCTCGAGTGGCGCTCGGCCGGGGCATAACCCCGTCCGGTGGCGATCGTCATCTCCATCGCCAGCTTGCCGTCCTTGGACAGCGTGCAGATCTTATGGTGCGGGTTCAGACAGGTGACACCGTCGACGAGCGAGATGTCCCCAGCGGTGATCACGCCATCGCCCTGCTTGTCGATCCGGACGGTGTAGGTCTTGTCGTGTTCGACCTTGAACAGCGTCTCCTTGAGGTTGAGGATGATATCGGTGACATCCTCGACGACGCCGGGCAGCGCGGTGAACTCGTGCAGCGCGCCTTCGATCGCGATGTGCGTGATCGCAGCGCCTTGCAGCGACGACAGCAGGATCCGGCGCAGCGCCACGCCGAGCGTGGTGCCGAAGCCACGTTCGAGCGGCTCGCACGAGAACTTGCCGTAGGTGTCGCTGCGCTCCTCGATCTCCAGCGTCCGTGGACGGATCAGGTCGCGCCAGTTCTTGGCCATGAACGCAGTCTGCTCGGGGGTCGGTTCCATATCGTCTGTCTCCTTCCGATCGACGTCGCTTTCATCACGGTCGATCGCTATGCAGGTTTCGAGGCCTGCCATGTCGGGCGCCGAGACGGGTCAACCGACCCGCCCGAACACCAGGAAGCTACTTCGAGTAGAGCTCGATGATGAGCTGCTCGCGAATCGGCAAGGTCACGTCTTCGCGCGACGGCAGCTGGGCGATCGCGCCGCGGAAGTTCTCCTTGTCCATCTGGATCCATTGCGGCACGCCACGGCGATCAACCGCCGCCAGCGCCTCGTTGATCCGTGCCATCTTCTGCGACGACTCACGGACCTGAACGATGTCGCGTGCGCGCACCAGGTAGGACGGGATGTTGACCTTCTTGCCGTTGATCGTGAAGTGACCGTGGCGAACCAACTGCCGCGCCTCAGCGTGATCCGAGGCGAAGCCCATCCGGTACACGACGTTGTCGAGGCGCCGCTCGAGCAGCTGGATCAGCGTATGACCCGAGACGCCCTTGGTGCGCAGCGCCTTGTAGTAGTACCCCCGGAACTGCTTCTCCGCGATGCCGTAGATCCGCTTGACCTTCTGCTTCTCGCGCAGCTGCTCGCCGTAGTCCGAGCGCTTCCGGCGGCGGCTTTGGCCGTGCTGACCCGGCGGATACGAGCGCCGCTCGTATCCGCACTTGTCCGTGTAGCAGCGCTCCCCCTTGAGGAAGAGCTTCATGTCTTCGCGCCGGCAGAGCCGACAAACCGCGCCTGTATAACGAGCCATGGCAGTTCAGTTCCTCTGAAAGGTGATCAGACGCGACGGCGCTTGCGGGGCCGGCAGCCGTTGTGCGGCACCGGGGTCACGTCCCGGATGAGATTGATCTTGAAGCCGGCGGCGTTGAGCGCACGCAGGGCCGACTCGCGACCGGAGCCGGGACCGTTGACGTAGACGGTCACGTTACGGACGCCGTGCTCCATCGCCTTCTTCGCGGCGTCCTCGGCGGCGAGCTGCGCTGCGAATGGAGTCGACTTGCGCGAGCCCTTGAACCCGCAGGTGCCGGCCGAAGACCACGCGACAACGTTTCCGCTGACGTCGGTGATCGACACGATCGTGTTGTTGAACGTCGCCGAAATGTGGGCGACGCCGGTCTGGATGTTCTTCCGGACCTTCTTCTTCTGCTTGCCTTTGACGGTGGACATGGGCGGCTCCTACTTTTTGGTGACGGCGCCCATCTTCTTCACCGCCATGCGGCGGGGCCCCTTGCGGGTGCGGGCATTCGTGTGAGTGCGCTGACCGCGCGCGGGCAGGCCGCGGCGATGCCGCGTGCCGCGGTAGCAACCGAGGTCCATCAGGCGCTTGATATTGAGCTGCACGTCGCGACGGAGATCGCCCTCGACGCGGAAGTTAGCTTCGATCGCGTCGCGGATCTTGCGGACGTCGTTCTCGTCGAGATCATCGCTGCGCTTGTCGCGCGAGATGCCCGCCTGGGTCAGCACGACGTTCGCCGCGTGACGGCCGATGCCGTAAATGTACGTAAGTGCGATCTCGATCCGCTTGTTGCGCGGGAGGTCAACGCCTGCAATGCGAGCCATGAGTCGTAATCCTCTTAACCCTGGCGCTGCTTGTGGCGCGGGTTGCTGCAGATAATCCGGACGACGCCCTTGCGCTTGATGACCTTGCACTTCGGGCAGATGGGTTTGACGCTGGCTCGAACTTTCATGGCACTTGTTCTCTGGTCTCGGGGGCGAGGTGCAAGGTGATCGGCGGCAGGCCTAGGGATGACCGGGTGTTGAAGTAGCACGGGTGAGGACCCAGGGACCCTCGTCGAGGATCGCGATCGTGTGCTCGAAGTGCGCGGACATCGAGCGATCTCTGGTTACGGCCGTCCACTCATCATCCAGTTCCTCTACGTCAGGGGCCCCGGCGTTTACCATGGGTTCAACGGCGATGACAAGGCCGGATTTCATGCGTTTGCCATCGTTGGCCTTGCCAAAATTGGGAACTTGCGGATCTTCGTGCATCTGACGGCCGGTTCCGTGACCGACGAACTGCCTGACTACCGAAAATCCTCGTGATTCTGCATAGCTCTGAACAGCGTTACCGAGATCTCCCAGCCGATTGCCCGGCTGACACAGCCGGATGGCCGCTTCGAGCGCTTCCTGGCACGTCTCGACCAAGCGACGGTTCTCGGGCGACACGTTGCCGATCATCAGGGTTCGGGCGGTGTCCGCGCAGAACCCCTGCTTGAAGATCCCGAAGTCGATCCCGATGATGTCGCCATCGGCCAGGACATCCGACTTCCGCGGGATCCCGTGCACGATCACCTCGTTGCGCGAGGTGCAAAGCACCGCCGGGTACCGCGGCTTGTTGCCGGGGTTGTAGTGCAAGAACGCACTCGTGACCTTGTGCTTCGCGATGCCGCGGCGAGCGATATCGTCGAGCTCCCAGGTCGACACGCCCGGCTTTGCCGCATCGCACACCTGGTCGAGGATCGAGGCAGCAACGAGACCTGCCTCGCGCATGAGGCGTATCTCGTCCTTGGATTTGAGATGGATCCGCACCGCGCCCGCGGGCCGCTCAACGAGTCCGCGCCGCTACACGGCCGCGGATCCGCGGACCCTTCGGTCCGGCGAAGCCTTCGTAGTTGCGCGTGATGAGGTGCGACTCGATCTGCTGCACGGTGTCGAGCGCAACGCCGACGACGATCAACAGGCCCGTGCCACCGAAGTTGAACGGCACGGACATGTACTTCTGCAACAGCGCCGGAATCATACAGACCACCGACAGGTACAGCGCACCCGCAAACGTGATGCGCGACAGCACCCGCTCGATGTACTGCGCCGTATTCTTGCCAGGCCGGATGCCCGGGATGAAGCCGCCCGACTTCTTCAGGTTGTCGGCGACGTCGACCGGGTTGAACACCACGGACGTGTAGAAGAACGCGAAGAACACGTTGAGGACGGTGAAGATCGCGTTGTAGCGCCAGTCCGCCGGGTGCAGGACCGACGAGAACTCAATCATCCACCGCGAGCCCGACATGCTCGCGAGCTGCTGCGGGAACATCAGGATCGACGACGCAAAGATCGGCGGAATGACGCCCGAGACGTTGATCTTGAGCGGCAGGTAGCTCTGCGCGCCCGAGTACATCTTCCGCGCGACCTGGCGCTTGGTGTACTGCACCGGAATGCGTCGATGCGCCCGTTCGAAGTAGCAGATCGCCGCGATCGTACCGATCACGAGGACCAGCATGAACAGGATCGTCAGGCCGCCGACGCCGCTGCCGCTACCGCCCGCGAGGAAGCGCGTCAGCGCGTCTGGCATGGCGGCAACAATGCCCGCGAAGATAATCAGCGACGAGCCGTTGCCGATGCCCTGGTCGGTGATCAGCTCACCGAGCCACATGATGACGGTGGTCCCCGTCGTCATGGTCAGCACGGTCAGGAGGTGGAAGCCAAATCCAGGGCTTGCGACAACCTCAGCACCACCGCGCGACAGGCTCTCGACGTAGCTCGCCGCAAACCACGACTGCACCGCGGCAACGACGATCGTGCCGTACCGGGTGAACTGGTTGATCTTGCGCCTGCCCTGCTCGCCCTCCTTGTTGAGCTGGTCGAGCTTGGGGACCACGACCGTGAGCAGCTGCATCACAATCGACGAAGTCACGTACGGCATGATGCCGAGCGTGAAGATCGAAAATTGCGACAGCGCGCCCCCCGAGAACATGTTGAACATGCCGAGGAACGAGCCGGTGCCACCCTTGGTGACGACGTGGTTCATCTCGACGCGGTTCACGCCGGGGACAGTGATGAACACACCGACCCGGTAGACCGCGAGAATGAACAACGTGAACAGGATCCGGCGGCGGAGCTCCGGAACCTTGACGATGTTTGCGATCGATCCTGCCACGTAGGACCTATTATCCAGCGGCCGGGCCAGCGGCCGGACCTGCGACCTCGATGGTACCACCAGCGCGCTCGATCTTCTCCTTGGCGGTCGCGGACGCGCGATACGCCTTGACCGTGAGCTGCTTGGTGATCTCACCCTCCCCGAGAATCTTCACGTGCTCGACCAGCTTGGGCACAAGGCCCTTGGCGCGCAGGCTCTCGAGATCCACCGTGGCGCCGGCCTCGAAGATCTCCTCGAGCGTCGCCACATTGATTGGGAACGCCTCGATACGGAACGGGTTTTTGAACCCCCGCTTCGGGATCCGGCGCGGCATCGGCATCTGACCACCCTCGAACGCGAGCCGCGCACCGTGGTGACCCGGGCGGGCCTTCTGGCCCTTGACGCCTTTACCGGAAGTCTTGCCCGTACCCGAGCCGCGCCCGCGTCCGAGACGCTTCTTCGTCTTGGTCGCGCCCGGATTCGGATGGAGGTTATGCAGTGAAATCGTCATGGGAACTTTTCCGACCGCGCCTGCAATCTGGCGCGGAAACTGAGTGAGCGCAACTGACCAAGGAAGAGATCGGACGCGGACGTACCTAGCCGTTTAGTCAGCAGGCTCGACGACCACGAGGTGGTGAACCTTGCGGATCATCCCGCGGATCGCCGGCGTGTCCTCGAGGACCTTCGACTTGCGCGGACCGCGCAGACCGAGTCCCACGAGCGTCCTGTTCTGCTGGTCCGAGCGACCGACGCCCGACTTGACCTGGGTAACTTTGAGCTTGAGCGCCATGACTAGCCTCGCATGTCGTTGGACGTGCGAACCCCTCGGAAGTCCGAGACGGACTTGCCGCGGGTCTTCGCGACCTGCTCGACCGAGCGCAGCGCCTTCAGCGCCACGATGGTCGCGTGGATGACGTTGTGCTTGTTCGACGTGCCGATCGACTTGGTCAGGATATCGGTGATGCCCGCGACCTCGAGGACCGGACGCACCGCGCCACCGGCGATCACCCCGGTACCGGGAGCGGCCGGACGGAACAGCACCTGGGCGGCGCCGAAGAAGCCTTCGACGTCGTGCGGGATCGTGCCTTTGAGCAGCGGGATCTTGAACAGGTTGCGCTTCGCGCGATCGGTGCCCTTGCGGATCGCCTCGGGCACCTCGTTTGCCTTACCGAGTCCAGCACCGACGTAGCCGTGCTGGTCACCAACAACGACAAGCGCTGAGAACGAGAACCGGCGACCACCCTTGACGACCTTGGCCACGCGGTTGATGTGGACGACGCGGTCGACGAGCTCGCCTACTTCTTCAGGATTGATCAGCATGTCGTCCTTTAGAACGTGAGGCCGGCGTCGCGAGCGCCGTCGGCGACCTCTTTGACGCGGCCATGATAGATGTAGCCGTTGCGGTCGAACACGACCGCCTTGATGTTGAGCGCGATGAGCTTGTCGCCGATCGCTTTGCCGATCGCTCGCGCGCGCTCTTTCTTCGGCTTACCCGAGACCTCGGTCTTGAGCTTCTCTTCGAGCTCGCTGGCACACGCCAGCACGCGACCCGTGGCGTCGTCCACGGCCTGCGCATAGACGTACCGCGTCGACCGAAACACCGAGAGCCGAGGCCGCTCTGCGGTGCCAGCAAGCCGCATGCGGATCGACGCCTTGCGACGGAACCGCTTGCGCTGCTTGGGATTTGTGTACTTGATGTGACCAGCCATGTTCGTTTCTCCTGATCGAGGCCCTTGCCGCGGAGTTGTGCGCAGCGACCTGTTCGATCTCGGTTATTTGCCCGCGGTCTTGCCCGCTTTGCGCAGAATCGTCTCCTCGATATACTTGATGCCCTTGCCCTTGTAAGGCTCCGGTGGCCGGAAGCTCCGGATCTTCGCGGACGCGGCACCGAGGGCCTGGCGGTCGATGCCCGACAGGATGAGCATGTTCTTGTCGACCTTCGCCGCGATGCCCTCGGGGAGCTGATACTCGATCGGGTGCGAGTAGCCGAGCGACAGGACGATCTTCGGCCCCTTGATCTCGGCCTTGTAGCCGACGCCGTTGATCTCGAGCTGGCGCGTGAACCCCTGCGTGACGCCGGTCAGCATGTTGCCTACCAGCGCGCGCATGAGACCGTGAGCGGCGCGCTGCGGGCCCAGGTTGCCCTTGCGCTCGAACACGATCACGTCCTTCTTGTCGTCGTCCTTGGCCTGCTTGATCTCGATGTCCTTGTGACGCTTGAGCGTCAGCGTGCCCTTGGGGCCCTTGGTCGACACGATGTCGTTGGTGATCGACACCGTGACGCCCTTGGGGATCTCGAGTGGTTTACGACCGATGCGGGACATGGCTTACCAGACCTCGCAGAGGACTTCGCCGCCAACGCCCTTGGTCCGGGCTTCTTTGTCGGTCATCACGCCCTGCGACGTAGATAGGATGGCGATGCCGAGGCCGTTGCGGACGCGCGGCACCTGTTTGGCGGGAACGTACGTCCGCTGCCCGGGCCGCGACACACGGCGCATGCCGGTGATCGCGCTACCGGAGCCCGTGCGGCCGTCGTAGCGCAGGGTCAGCTTGAGCATGCCCTGCTTGTTGTCCTCGGACGCGGTAACGCCCTGGACGAAGCCCTCGTCGCGCAGGATCTCGGCCAGCCGCAGCTTGATGTTCGAGCGCGGACACTCGACGAGCTGCTTGCGGGCGCGGATTCCGTTGCGAATACGGGCGAGGAAGTCAGCGATGGGATCGGTCATCGACATGGTCTATTTCCTCTCACCAGCTCGACTTGATGACGCCCGGGATGTCGCCACGCAGGGCGAGCTCGCGGAAGCAAAGACGGCACATCTCGAACTTTCGGATATAGGCGCGTGCCCGGCCGCAGCGCTTGCAGCGGCTCTTGGTGCGCACCTTGAACTTGAACTTCTTTGGAAGCCTATCGACCAGCTTGCTCATGAATTCCTCTTAGGCCGTAGCTCCGGTGGACGTAACTGCGAGGGTCGGCTCTGCGCCGGGGGTGACGATCGCCCGGAACGGCATGCCGAGATGTCCCAGCAACGAACGCCCTTCGGCATCTGTCGTCGCGGTGGTGACGATCGAGATGTTCATGCCCTTGATCGAATCGATCTTGTCGTACTCGATCTCGGGAAAGATGATCTGCTCGCGTACGCCCATCGTGAAGTTGCCACGGCCATCGAACCCACGCGGCGACACGCCGCGGAAGTCGCGGACGCGCGGTAGCGCGATGTTGCAAAGCCGGTCGAGGAACTCCCACATCCGCTCGCGGCGCAGCGTTACCATGACGCCGATCTTCTGGCCCTTGCGGAGCTTGAAGACCGCGATGTCCTTCTTGGCGCGCGAGACGACGGGCGACTGACCGGTGATCAGCTTGAGCTCCTCGATCGCGTTGTCGATCATCTTGGGCTCGTCTTTGGCCTTGCCCAGGCCCATGTTCACCGTGATCTTCAGGATCCGAGGGACCTGCATGACGGTGGAGTAGCTGAACTCCTTCATCATCTGCGGGCGCACGGTCCCGTCGTACGTCGCCTTGAGCTTGGGCGGCGTCGCGCGCTTGTACTTGGGCGCCGGGCCAGCGGGCTCGGTCGCCTTCTTCTTGTCGCCCTTGGCCTTCTGTGCGCGCTCCGCCTTTTCCTTCTTGGGAGCGTCACCGCCGGCCGCGGCCTGTTTGTCGTCGTCCTTCGCCATCTTGGTTATCCCGAATTCTGTTGCTGGGCGTTGCTTGGGCGTTGCTTGAGCCTGGAAGACCGAGCGATCATTCCATGCCGGCGGTGGGGAACTTGGTACCCGACTTCACACCGACGCGGACCTTGACGTCGCCTTCGGTGATGTACTTGGTGCGGGTACCGCGCCCGAGCTTGTCGTCGAAGAGCGCCACGTTCGAGATGTGGATCGTGCCCTCCTTCTCGATGATGCCGCCCTGCGGGCTCGCCTGCGTCGGCTTCTGGTGACGCTTGATCATCGCGACCTTCTCGACGACGACTCGCTCGCCGACGAGCCGCAGGACCTTGCCACGCTTGCCCTTGTAGGCTCCGCTGGTGACGATGACCAGATCGCCCTTGCGAACGTGCGGCATGACTAGAGAACCTCCGGCGCCAGCGAGATGATCTTCATGAACCGCTTGGCGCGCAGCTCGCGAGCCACCGGTCCGAAGATTCGGGTCCCGATCGGCTCGTTTTCCTTGTTGATGAGCACGGCCGAGTTGCCGTCGAACTTGATGTAGCTGCCATCGGGCCGCGCGAGCTCGCGCTTGGTGCGGACGATCACCGCGCGGGCGACCTCGCCCTTCTTCACCTTGGCGCCCGGAATCGCTTCGCGGATCGACACGATGACGACGTCACCGATCGAGGCGTAGCGCCGGCGAGAGCCGCCGAGCACCTTGATGCAGAACACCTTCTTGGCGCCGCTGTTGTCGGCAATGTCGAGAACGGAGGTCATCTGAATCATGGCGTGCCTCTCACTTCTCGACTTGCTGTTTGTCGCTGCCGTGCGCCCGAACGTGAGGCTCGGCCTCGACACCACGCGACAGCGTGCTGAGCAGCCGCCAGCGCTTGGTCTTCGACATCGGGCGAGACTCCACGATCTCGACGAGGTCGCCGACCTTGGCGACGTTGTGCTCGTCGTGCACGTGGTACTTCACACGGCGCGTCAGGAACTTGTGAAACCGGCGGTCACGAACGCGGCGGACGACCGTGACGGTCGCCGTCTTGTCCATGGTGTTCGACGTGACGGTGCCGACGATGACGCGGCGCGAGCCACGGGTATCTTCCGCCTTGGGAGCGTCGGTCGAGGTGGGGGTCGGGTCGCTCATGACTCTGCCTTCGTGGTGGTCTGGCCCTGTGCCTCGATGCCGAGCTCACGGCCGCGCAGGATCGTCAGGATCCGCGCGATCTCGCGGCGCTTCTGCATCAGCGCAGCCGTCGAGGTGACTTGGTTCGTGTGCTGGCCGAGGTTCAACCGGAACAGCTCGTCGCGCGCGCGCGCCAAGGCCTGGCGAAGCTCGGTGTCGGGCTGGTCGCGGAGCTGTCCGCGCGAGGTGGTAACTTTGCTCATAGCACCGACTCCCGAGCGACGAGCTGGGTCTTGACCGACAGCTTGTGGTGCGCGCGGTGGAACGCTTCCTTGGCGATCTCGATCGACACGCCTTCGACCTCGAAGATCACGCGACCGGGGCGCACCACGGCGATCCAGCCTTCGACGGCGCCCTTACCGGTACCCATGCGGGTCTCGGCCGGCTTCTTCGTCACCGGATGGTCGGGGAACACGCGAACGTAGATCTTGCCGAGCTTCTTGACCGAGCGCGAGATCGCGACGCGAGCCGCCTCGATCTGGCGTGAGGTGATCCAGCCCGGCGCGGTGACCTGCAGGCCGAAGTCACCAAACGACACCTGGTCGCCGCCCTTGGCGCGGCCCTTCAGGTTGCCTTTGTGTGACTTGCGGAATTTCGAACGTTTAGGGGAGAGCATCGACATCGTGGTTCTCCAAAAATCAACGCTGTGGCGTGGGCGTGCCAGTCTTCTTGGTGGGCAGAACCTCACCGTGGAAGACCCAGGCTTTGACGCCGATGCTGCCGTAGGTGGTGTGCGCTTCCGTGAAGCCGTACTCGATGTCTGCACGCAGCGTGTGCAGCGGAACGCGGCCTTCCTTGTACCACTCGCGGCGGCACATCTCGGCGCCGCCGAGCCGGCCGCTCGACGCGACCTTGATGCCCTTCGCGCCGAACTTCATCGCGGTCTGCGTCGCCTTCTTCATCGCGCGGCGAAACGCGATCCGGCGCTCGAGCTGGGTCGCGATGTTCTCGGCGACCAGCTGCGCGTTGGTCTCGGCCTTGCGGACCTCGATGATGTTGAGGAACACCTCGTTCTCGGTCAGCGCCTGGACCTCCTTCTTGAGGGTCTCGACGCCCGCGCCACGCTTACCGATCACGATGCCGGGACGCGCCGTGTGGATGTTGATCTTCGCCTTGTTCGCCGCGCGCTCGATCTCGATGTAGCTCACGCCGGCGTGGTTGAGCTTCTTCTTGATGAACGCCTTGAGCTTCAAGTCCTCGTGCAGCCACTTGGCGTAGTTCTTCTCTTCGTACCAACGAGACGACCACGTCTTGATGATGCCGAGGCGGAACCCAGTCGGATGTGTCTTTTGCCCCATGGTTTGTCCTCTTGCCTCGGCTAGTCTTCGTCGGTGACGACCACCGTGAGGTGGCTGGTGCGATGGTTGATCCGGTTGGCGCGGCCCATCGACCGGGGCATCCAGCGCTTGGCGATCGTGCCGCCGTCGACCGCGATCGTATGAATGCGAAGCTGATCGATCGACGCGTCGCCGCCGGACTTGTCCTCGGCGTTCGCAGCCGCCGACTTGATCGCCTTCGAGATGATCCCGGCGGCGCGCTTCGGCATCAGGTCGAGCAGACCGACCGCGTCCTCGACCTTGCGGTTGCGGACGAGGTTCGCGACCACCCGCATCTTGCGAGGCGACATCGAGATGCCACGAACAAGTGCACGTGCCTGCATGACTATTTCTTCCGCTCGCCGCTGTGGCCGTGGAACGTACGAGTCAGCGAAAACTCGCCGAGCTTGTGACCGACCATCTGCTCGGTGATGTGCACCGGGATGAACTTGCGGCCGTTGTAGATCGCGAACGTGAGGCCAACCATCGTCGGAATCACCGTCGAGCGGCGCGAGTAGGTCGTGATCACGCGGCGCGCCGCGTTGGCTTCTTTGCCCGCGGTCGCCATCTTCTTCGCGAGGTAATGCTCGACGAAGGGACCTTTTTTTACTGAACGAGGCATCGCTGGTTGTCCTTGCCGTTACTTGGCGCGGCGGCGGATGATGAACTGCTCGGTCCGCTTGTTGTGACGGGTCTTGAGGCCCTTGGTCTTCTGGCCCCACGGCGTACACGGGTGACGACCACCCGAGGAGCGACCTTCGCCACCACCCATCGGGTGGTCGACTGGGTTCATCGACACGCCGCGTTGGTGGGGGCGAATGCCCTTCCATCGCATGCGGCCGGCCTTGCCCCACTGGATATTCGCGTGCTCGGTGTTGCCGATCTGGCCGATCGTCGCCTTGCACTCGATGTGGACGCGGCGCATCTCGCCCGAAGGCATGCGCAGGGTCGCCCAATCGCCTTCCTTGGCCATCAGCGTGACCTTGGTGCCAGCGGACCGCCCGACCTGAGCTCCGCGGCCGATCTTGAGCTCGACCGCGTGGATCTCGGTGCCGATCGGGATGAACCGCAGCGGCAGCGCGTTGCCTGGCTTGATGTCGGCGGAGTTGGCCGAGATCACCGAGTCGCCGACCTTGAGGTTCTGCGGAGCGAGGATGTAGGTCTTCTCGCCGTCGGCGTACTGCAGCAGCGCGAGGCGCGCCGAGCGGTTCGGGTCGTACTCGATCGAGAGCACGATCGCCGGAACGCCGGTCTTCCTGCGCTTGAAGTCGACGATCCGGTAGCGCTGCTTGTGGCCACCGCCGCGGAACCGCGAGGTCACGCGGCCGTGGTTGTTGCGCCCTGCGGTCGCGGTCTTGTGCGCGAGCAGGCTCTTCTCGGGCTCGTGGGTGGTGATGTCGCCGAAGTCCTGGGTCGACATCCCGCGCCGGCCTGGCGAGGTCGGCTTGTACTTCTTGATCGCCATCCTAGACTCCCTCGAAGAACTCGATGTTGTCGCCGGGCTTGAGCGTCACGAACGCCTTCTTCCACGACGGCCGGCGACCGGAAAACCGGCCCACCCGCTTCTCTTTGCCGCGCACGACCAGCGTGCGAACGTCGGTAACGGTGACCTTGAACAGCGTCTGAACGGCGCTGCGGATCTCGATCTTGTTCGCGTCGCGAGCGACCTCGAACACGACCTGTTGCGCGTAGGCGTCGCCTTCGGCATGGCCGGAGGCCGCGCCGCCAGTCTCTCGGAGGCGCGCCGACTTCTCGGTGAGAAGCGGGCGCTTGATGACAGCTTGAGCGTCGCGCATGACTACTCGACTCCTGCTTCGAGCTTCAGGGCTGCGGTGATCGACTCAACCGCGGCCTGGGTCAGCACCAGCGTCTGATGACGCAGGATGTCGTACACGTTGACGCCCTCGGGCGCGATGCACTGCGACGAGCGCAGGTTGCGGGCGCCGCGGACGAGATTGCCGTTGTCCTTGGCATCGACGATCAGCACCTTGTTGTCGGGCTGCGCGACACCGAGCGCGGCGAGCGCCGTGGCGACTGACTTGGTCGAGCCCTTCGGGCCGCCGATCGAGAAGTTGTCGATGACGACGATCTTCTGCTCGGAGGCGCGGAGCGAAAGCGCGGCGCGAAGCGCGGCCTTCTTGGCCTTGCGCGGCATCGCGTAGTCGTAGCTGCGAGGCTTGGGGCCGAAGACCGATCCGCCGCCGACCCAGTGCGGCGCCTGACGGCTGCCCTGGCGCGCCTGGCCGGTGCCCTTCTGCTTCCACACCTTCTTCGAAGATCCGCGAACCTCGCCCAGGCGCTTGGTCGAGGCGTTACCGCTGCGGCGCTTCGCGAGCTGCCACTTCACAACCTCCCAGAGGAGGTGCTCGTGGATCTCGGCACCGAACACGGTATCGTCGAGGTCGATCGACCCGACGTTCTTACCGGTGATGTTTTTGACGTCTAGCTTCGGCATGACGATGTCTCGTTTTCTCGGGAACCGAGGTCGCTTAGGTCTTGATCTCGACGTCGACGCCGGCGGACAGGTCGAGCTTCATGAGCGCATCGAGCGTCTGCTGGGTCGGCTCGAGAATGTCGAGCAGCCGCTTGTGCGTCCGGATCTCGAACTGCTCGCGCGACTTCTTGTCGGTGTGCGGCGACCGCAGCACGCAGTACTTGTTGATCTTGGTCGGCAGCGGAATCGGGCCCGCGATCTTGGCGCCCGTGCGCTTGGCGGTCTCGACGATTTCGCCGGCCGACTGATCGAGCAGCTTGTGGTCGTAGGCCTTGAGCCGAATGCGAATGCGTGGGGTCGTCATAAAGTAGCCTTGCCTTATTTCTTGGCGGGGGCGGCCGCAGGAGCCGCCGCGGCCTTCGCCTTGACCGCCGGAGCGGCGTCGGCGAGGATCGTGGTCACGACGCCGGCGCCGACGGTCTTGCCGCCTTCGCGAATCGCGAATCGCAGACCGGCTTCACAGGCGATCGGCGACACCAGCACGACGTCGACTTTGATGTTGTCGCCCGGCATCACCATCTCGGTGCCCTCGGGCAGCGTCACCGTTCCGGTCACGTCCGTCGTCCGGAAGTAGAACTGCGGCCGGTAGCCCTGGAAGAACGGCGTGTGTCGACCGCCCTCCTCTTTCTTCAGCACGTAGACCTCCGCGGTGAACGTCGTGTGCGGAAGGATCGACCCCTTCTTGCACAGCACCATCCCGCGCTCGATCTCCTCGCGCTTCGTGCCGCGCAGCAGCACCCCCACGTTGTCCCCCGCCTGCCCTTGATCGAGCAGCTTGCGGAACATCTCGACGCCCGTACACGTCGTCTGGCGCGTGTCGCCCAGCCCGACGATCTCGAGCTCGTCGCCCACCTTCACGATCCCGCGCTCGATCCGGCCCGTCACTACCGTGCCGCGGCCCGTGATCGTGAACACGTCCTCCACCGGCATCAGGTACGGCTTGTCCAGCTCGCGCACCGGCTCGGGGATGAACGAGTCGCACGCTTCCATCAGCTTCTGGATCGACGGCGCGCCGTACTCCGACGTATCGCCCTCGAGCGCCTTGAGCGCCGAGCCACGGATGATCGGCGTCGTGTCGCCCGGGTATCCGTACTTGCTCAGCAGCTCGCGAAGCTCCATCTCGACCAGGTCGAGCAGCTCTTCGTCGCCCTTGCCGATCATGTCGCACTTGTTCAGGTACACCACCATCGCAGGCACGTTCACCTGGCGGCCCAGCAGCACGTGCTCCCGGGTCTGCGGCATCGGGCCGTCCGGCGCCGACACCACCAGGATCGCGCCGTCCATCTGCGCCGCGCCCGTGATCATGTTCTTGATGTAGTCCGCGTGGCCCGGGCAATCGACGTGCGCGTAGTGCCGCTTGTCGCTCTCGTACTCCACGTGCGCCGTCGAGATCGTGATCCCGCGGGCCTTCTCTTCCGGCGCCTTGTCGATCTGGTCAAACGCCGTGAACTTCGCCAGCCCCTTGGTCGCCTGCACCTTGGTGATCGCGGCGGTCAGGGTGGTCTTGCCGTGGTCGACGTGACCGATCGTTCCGATGTTGACGTGCGGTTTGTTGCGAACGAACTTTTCTTTCGACACGGGCAGGTCTCCTCGTTGGTTCAGGCGCGGGCAGCAATCAGGTCGTCCCGGAGTTGCTGCGGGACTTCAGCGTAGTGGTCGAGCTCCATGGCGTATGTCGCGCGGCCGCGGGTTCGGTTGCGGAGGTCGGTCGCGTACCCGAACATCGAGGCCATCGGAACAAAACAGGCGACGGTCTGTACACCAGGTCGTGCGGTAATTCCAGCGACTTTTCCCCTTCTGGCATGCAAATCGCCAAGAACATCGCCGACGTGCTCGTCCGGCGTCACCACTTCGAGGCTCATCACGGGCTCGAGGACGGTAGGCACCGCCTTGTGGGCGGCTTCCACAAACGCGCGGCTACCCGCGACCTTGAAGGCGTAATGGTTTGAATCTACGGGATGATAGCTACCACCGACGACGCTGACTCGGAGATCGGTCATCGGGTGGCCGGCCAGCACGCCGCGCTCGACAGCCTCGGCAACCCCGGCCTCGACCGCGGGAGCGTGCTCCTGGGGAATCTCGCTCGTCGATGCGCGATTCTCGTAGACGTAACCACCGCCGCGGTCGGTAGGTTCGACCACGAGCAGGACATGGCCATACTCGCCGCGTGGGCCCCCTGCACGGGAGCTGGTGCGCATCAACTTGTGCTCGCCCTCGGCGCGCCGCGTGACGGTCTCACGATACGCGACCTGGGGGTTGCCGATCCGCGCCTTGACGCCGAACTCCCGCCGCATGCGCTCGACGACGATCTCGAGGTGAAGCTCGCCCATTCCCGAGATCACGATCTGCCCGGAGTCGGGATCGGCCGCGACGCGGAACGACGGGTCCTCGATCGCGATGCGCTCGAGCGCCTGGGCGATCTTGGCGACGTCCGCGTCGGTCTCGGGTTCGATCACGACGCCCATCACCGGGCTCGGTACGCGCATCGCGTCGAGCAGGATCGGCGCGCGGGGATCGGCAAGCGTATCGCCTGTCGATAGTCGCGTGCCCCGCAAGGACGGGTGCGCGGTGACCGGCACGGGGTCATGTACCGCGCCGATCATGCCGGCCTCGATCTGCTTGATGTCCTCGCGATGGTTCGCAAACATCCGGACCAGCCGGCCGATCTGCTCGAGGTGGCCCTTGGTCGCGTTGAGCACTGCGTCGCCGACGCGCAAGCAGCCGGCGTAGACGCGCACGAACGTCAGCGTGCCACCGGCCTCGTCGATCTGGACCTTGAACGCGAGCGCGGCGAGCGGCTCGGAGTCGGCGAGCTCACCGAGCTTGCGGACGAGCGTCGGCGCACCCGCTGGCTCCTGAGGATCGCGACCGCGAACTTCGGCGAAGTCGGCCGGCGAAGGCAGGTAGTCGAGCACCGCATCCAGCAGGTTGTGAATACCGAGATTGCGAAATGCCGCGCCCACCAGCGCGGGGACGCCGCGGTTCCCGAGCGTGACCCGGCGAAGCGCAGAGCGGATCATCTCGGCGGGCAGATCGCGTCCGGCGACCCAGGCTGACATCAGCTCGTCATCGAGCTCGGATATCGCTTCGAGCATCGCCTCGCGGGCGCGGCTCGCCTCGCCGGCGTGGTCCTCGGGGATCGGACCGTCGGTGAATTTGACGCCGAACGAAGCGGCGTCCCAGGTCCGGGCGCGCATCGTGATGAGGTCGACCACGCCCTCGAACGCGGGCCCGATCCCGAGCGGCAACTGAATCGCGATCGGCGCTGCGCCGAGCCGGGCCTTGATCTCGCCCAGCACGCGCTCGGGATCGGCTCCCTCGCGATCGCACTTGTTGAGGAACGCGATGCGCGGGATCCGATATCGGTCGGCCTGGCGCCACACCGTCTCGCTTTGCGATTGCACGCCTTCCACGGCATCGAACACGGCGATCGCGCCGTCGAGCACGCGCAGAGAGCGCTCGACTTCCATGGTGAAGTCGACGTGGCCGGGCGTGTCGATCAGGTTGACGACGTGGCTCTTCCAGCTGAACGTGGTCGCAGCCGCGGTGATCGAGATCCCGCGCTCCTGCTCCTGTTCCATCCAGTCGGTGACGCTGGAGCCTTCGTCAACGCTTCCGATCCGGGAGGTGACGCCCGAATAGTACAGGATGCGCTCGGTCGTCGTGGTCTTGCCAGCATCGACATGCGCCATGATCCCGATGTTGCGGGTGCGCGCGAGCGGCGTCGTACGAGCGTCGGTCTTATGCACGGCGTGTTCGAGAGGGAACCGGCGCCGCGGGGCACGAACGAGAAGATAAGGTCTGCACATCGCCTGGGTCCGCGCGTGCAGCGGTCATCTTCATGAGCTCGGTGGTTTAGGCGACGCACCGTGGTGCGGCTACCTTCCGAGCCCCGCGTTAAAATTGCGCGTTCGTTCTATCTCGCCTCCTGATGCCGTGTGGTGACCATGTGCTTACCAGCGATAGTGGGCGAACGCCTTGTTGGCGTCGGCCATCTTGTGGACGTCTTCACGCTTCTTGACCGCGTTGCCGCGATTCTGGGCGGCGTCGACGATCTCGTTGGCGAGCCGGTCCATCATCGTCTTCTCGTTGCGGTCGCGAGCGTACTCGACGAGCCACCGCATACCGAGCGCCAGCGAGCGGTCAGGACGAACATCGACCGGGACCTGGTAGGTCGAACCACCGACACGGCGGCTCTTGACCTCGACGCGCGGTCGAACGTTCGACAGCGCACGGTCCCACACCTTCAACGGATCGTCCTTCGCGCGCTCCGCCACCATGTCGAGAGCGCCGTAGACGATCCCTTCGGCGACAGCTTTCTTGCCATCGCGCATGACGACGTTGACGAACTTCGTGATGCGGCGGCGGACGTCCGACGGCGCGTCGGTGAACTTCGGGTCCGGCAGGACCTTGCGCTTGGGTACTTCACCTTTACGAGGCATGTTCGTTCCTGGCCTGACTTACTTCGGGCGCTTCGCGCCGTACTTCGAGCGCGACTGCTTGCGGTTCTGCACGCCCGTGGTGTCGAGCGTGCCGCGAATGATGTGATAGCGAACGCCCGGGAGGTCCTTGACGCGGCCGCCGCGAATGAGGACGACCGAGTGCTCCTGCAGGTTGTGCCCCTCGCCGGGGATGTACGACGTCACTTCCATGCCGTTGGTGAGCCGGACGCGTGCGACCTTGCGCAGCGCCGAGTTCGGCTTCTTCGGTGTGGTGGTGTACACGCGAGTGCAAACGCCGCGCTTCTGCGGGCATTGCTTGAGGGCCGGCGACGCACTCTTCAGGCGCACCTTCTCGCGGCCCTTGCGGACGAGCTGATTAATCGTGGGCATCTACGAAGTTCCTGATCCTGGCCTGGTGTCGTGGTCCCGGGGGTCCAAACGAGCGCGAACTCTTATGGATCGCGCCTCTTGTGTCAAGGGGTTCCGCCGTTGGCTCGAACCGGACTGAGCGATTCCGGTCTCGGGCATGCAAGGATCGGGATCACCTTGCAAGACGGGTCCTTGGCGATGACGCGCCTTGGCTCTACCACACCTGGACCCGGCACGCGCCCCGCGCCGCCCTAGATTCAGATGTTCTTCGCCAGCCAGCCGGACAACCGCTTCACCTGGCCGTTGCCATCATGCAGCGCGGCATAGCGAACATAGGGCAAGGCCGGCCTGCCGACGGTGTACTTGAGAAAACCCTGGGCCTTGCGAGCGGTCTTGTTGCTCGCCAGCATGCGGATCACGTTGCGATTGATCGTCGGGTTGGACCGGTACTGCGCGTTCTTCTTGATCGCGACGCTGTAGTGCTCCATCGCCACCGACCACCACTGCTGGTCGTAGTACAGGTTCCCGAGCAGGAACGGGATGTACGCGCTGTTCGGCGTCTTCGTCCACAGCCCGCGCAGGCTGGCGAGCGCCAGGTCCCGCTTGCCATCCTGGATCAGCTGGACTGCACCGGCCAGCGTGGTCGCGCGCACCGGCGTGGCCGGCGTGTGCTTCTCGACCTCTGCGACAGTCTTGGGCGCATTTGCAGCTTCATCCGCATCGACCGACGGCTTGGTCGACGCCGGGGCGGGATCGACGGCGGTCGCCGGATCCATCTCGATCTCCGGGGAGGCGGCAGCGCCCGTACCGGCAGGCGGCTCGGAGGCGCCGCTCCCGCTACCCTCCCCGCTTCCGATCCCGGTCGGCGCCGCAACGGCTGCGCTTCCAGACGGCTCGGTGGTGCCGCTCCCCTCCGGCGGAACAACCGCCAAGCCGCTGCCGCTGCCCGCCCCCGCTGGGGGCTCGGTGGCGTCGGAGCCAGCGCTCTTCGCGCTCGATCCTGACGGCGGTGGCGGTTCGGCCTTTGCCTCGATCTTCGCGCCGATCTTCGCCTCGATCTTCGCCTCCGGGGTCGGCGTGAGCCCCGGCTTCGGATCTGGCTTCCGATCGACCTTGGCGGCGGCGTTCGGGTCCGGGTTTGTCCCCGGCGAGCCGGCTGACGTCGGTCGCGCGGCGATCTTCGTTCCCGCGCTGCGATCCTTGATCCACACGACCGCCGCCGCCACGCCACCGAGCAGGACTGCGAGGAACACCAGCGAGCCCAGAAAGTTGCCACGCGGCTTGGAGCGACGCAGCGGAGGCGGTGTGACGATCTCGGAGGCGTCGCTGATGTCGAGCATCGTCGGGGCGGTCCCCGTGACCTTGTGAGCGCCGACGCTGCGGCGAACGACCAGGTCACCGGGGTCGACGTCTCGGCCGTCCGAGGTGCCCGCTCGCGCACCCACCTCGTCGATCGCCTCGGCGAGCTCGATCGCGCTCTGGTACCGATCGCTCGGCGACTTGGCCATCGCCTTGTCGACGACGTTCTGGAGCCCTCGCGGCAACTTGACGTCGCTTGCCATGCGATCGACGAGCTTGGGGATCGGTGCCGCGCGGTGCATCCCCAGCAGCGCCAGCGTGTCCTCGGCCTGGAACGGCCGATCGCCACAGATCATCTCGAACAGCACGACGCCAACGGCATAGATATCGGTGCGCGCGTCGATCAGGCCGCCGCCGACGGTCTGCTCCGGGGCCATGTAGTTCGGCGTACCGACCACGACGTTGGACTGGGTGGCGTCGCGACCGACCGCACCGCGCAGCCGTGCGAGTCCAAAATCGAGGATCCGCACGTGGTCGCCGGTGCCGATCTCCTCGGTGATCATGATGTTCGCCGGCTTGATGTCGCGGTGAACCACACCCTGCGCGTGGGCGTGGGCGAGCCCGGCGGCGATCTGGCGGATCAGCGCGAGCGCGCGCTTCGTCGGCAGCGGACCGTTGTCGATCAGCGCGCGCAGCGTCGTCCCCGACACGTACTCCATCACCAGGTACGGCGCGCCTTCCCAGACGCCGAAGTCGACGACCGAGACGCAATTCGGATGCGCCAGCTTGCTCATCACCCGGGTCTCGCGCTCGAACCGCGCGAGGAACTCGGCGTCGTTCGCGAACGGGGCGTGGAGGAACTTGATCGCGACGAGCTTGCCGACCGGAACTCGCTCGGCCTTGTAGACCGCGCCCATCGAGCCGGCAGCCATCGCCTCGAGGACCTTGTAGCGCTCGTCGACGAGGCCACCGATCCGCTCGTCGGTCATGATGGCTGACGCGTGGTCCATGCGGAGCCACGAGCGTAGCACGTTGGTCTGGCCGCCCGGTCGTGCGGCGCGTCACCCGACCGCGCTAATGCGTCCACTTTTCTTCGCGGCGGTGCTCCCCGTCTTCGTACTCGTGCGCCATCACGAAGTGATACGCCACCTCGCGCGCCTTCTCGGTCTCGACGACACACTCGAACAACCACTCGCCCTCGGTCTCCGACGGCTCGACCTGGACATAAGCGATCTCCGCGGGGAACACGAGCAGCTCGCCGACGAGATCCTTTGCGCGCGCGAGCTGGACGACGAGGGTGTGGTCGTCCTCGGTGATCAACGTCCAGTGGAAGTCGTCGTGATCGAGCAGCACGACCTCCGGGGTCCCAGCACGAACAATGCAGTTCGCGTGGCCGGCCAGCCATGTCCAGAACTTGTCGAAGCTGAGCGTCGTTGCCACCGCGGCCAATTTCTTTCCCGTGGAAGCCATCGCCGCGCAGGATAGCCAGGGGCCGACGGAGTGCAAGCGCTAACCCGCCACCCGAAACGACAAAAACGGCCGGTTTCCCGGCCGTTTTTCACAGCTTGACGCGGAGCGGCTACTCGACCGCGGCGTCGACCGCGTCGTGCGTGTCGTCGCTGTCGAGCCCGATCGTGCCGTAGTTGCCCTCTTCCTCCGCCTGCACATCGACCGTCAGGCGCTTGTACGCCCCCAGGCCGGTCCCGGCCGGGATCAAGCGGCCCATGATGACGTTCTCCTTGAGGCCGCGGAGGTAGTCGACGCGTCCGTTGATCGACGCCTCGGTCAGCACCTTCGTGGTCTCCTGGAACGACGACGCCGAGATGAACGACTCGGTCGACAGCGACGCCTTCGTGATGCCGAGCAGCAGCGCATCACCCTTGGCCGGCTGGCCACCGGCGACGATCACGCGCTCGTTCTCCTCCTCGAAGATGTGCTTCTCGACATGCTCTTCGAGCAGGAAGTTCGTATCGCCCGGGTCGCTCACCGACACGCGGCGCAGCATCTGGCGAACGATCGCCTCGATGTGCTTGTCGTTGATCCGCACGCCCTGGAGCCGGTAGACCTCCTGGATCTCGTCGACCAGGTACTTCGCGAGCGAGCGCTCGCCGAGCACCTTGAGGATGTCGTGCGGGTTCGCCGGCCCGTCCATCAGCGCCTCGCCTGCGCGGACGCGATCGCCCTCGCGGACCGACAGGTGCTTACCCTTGGGGATCAAGTACTCGCTCGGATCGCCGACCTCGGGGACCACGAGCACCTTGCGCTTGCCCTTGGTGTCCTTGCCGAAGTGCACGGTGCCGTCGATCTCGCAGATGACCGCGTGGTCCTTCGGCTTACGTGCCTCGAACAGCTCGGCCACACGGGGCAGACCGCCGGTGATGTCCTTGGTCTTCGTGGTCTCGCGCGAGATCTTCGTGATCACGTCACCGGCTTCGACGTAGTCGCCGTCGTTGACGTAGATGTTCGCGCCGACCGGCAGGAAGTACCGCGCTTCGCCGGTATCGGTCGATCCGCCGGGCAGCTTGACGGTGTTGCCGTCGGCGTCCTTCAGGGTGATCCGCGGACGGCTGTCCGCGTCCTTCGACTCGATGATCGTCTTACGCGACAGGCCGGTGATGTCGTCGAGCGACTCCTGCATCGTGACGCCGTCGATGATGTCGCCGTACTTCACGTAGCCGGAGACCTCGGTGACGATCGGCATCGCAAACGGGTCCCACTCGGCGAGCAGCTGGCTCGCCTTGACGCGGGCGCCGTCCGCCACCATCAGGCGGGCGCCATACTGCAGGCCGTAGCGCTCGCGCTCGCGGCCGATGTCGTCGACCAGGACGAGCTCCCCCTGGCGGTTCATGACGACCCAGTGATCCTTCTTCTTGACCAGCTGGACCGTGTTGAGCTTGACGATGCCCTCGTTGCGCGCCTCGAGCGCCGATTGCTCGGTGCGGATCTGCCCGACGCCGCCGATGTGGAACGTCCGCATCGTCAGCTGGGTACCCGGCTCACCGATCGACTGCGCCGCGATCACGCCGACCGCCTCGCCGATGTTGACCATGTGACCGCGAGCCAGATCGCGGCCGTAGCACAACGAGCAGATCCCGCGCCGGGTCTCGCACGCGAGGACCGAGCGGATCTTCACCCGATCGATGCCTGCGTTGTCGATGATCTTGACGTGCTCCTCGGTGATCTCGCCGCCCGCCGGACACAGCACTTCGCCGGTGTACGGATCGACGATGTCCTCGAGCACGACGCGGCCCAGGATGCGGTCGCCGAGGCGCTCGATGATCTCGCCGCCCTCGATCAGCGGCATCATCTCCATGCCCTGGCGGGTGCCGCAGTCGAACTCGCTGATGATCGTATCCTGCGAGACGTCGACGAGCCGGCGCGTCAGGTACCCGGAGTTCGCCGTCTTCAGCGCCGTATCGGCGAGACCCTTCCGGGCGCCGTGCGTCGAGATGAAGTACTGGTGAACCGACAGGCCCTCGCGGAAGTTCGTCGTGATCGGCGTCTCGATGATCTCGCCGGACGGCTTGGCCATCAGGCCGCGCATGCCGGCCAGCTGGCGCATCTGCTGCTGCGAGCCGCGGGCGCCCGAGTCCGCCATGATGAAGATCGAGTTGAACGACGGCGCCTTCTTGTCGGGACCGCCTTCGGGGTCCTTGAAGATGTCCGTCGAGATCTCCTTCATCATGTCCTTGGCGATCGACTCGGCGACCTGCGCCCAGATGTCGACCACCTTGTTGTAGCGCTCACCGTCGGTGATCAGACCCTCGGTGTACTGCTCCTCGATCTCGGCGACTTCCTTCTGGGCCTCGCCCAAGAGGACTTCCTTCGACGGCGGAATCACCATGTCGTCGAGGCAGATCGAGATGCCGGCGCGCGTCGCGTAGGTGTAGCCGGTCGTACGGAGCGCGTCGGCCAGGAGCACCGTGGCCTTCTGGCCGGCCTCGCGGTAGACGAGATCGATAAGCTCCGCGAGCTGCTTCTTGCCCATCACCTTGTTGATCGCCTCGAACGGGATCTGGCGCGGGCAGATGTCGCGGAGCAGCGCGCGGCCGACCGTGGTTGACACCAGCTCGGTGCCGTCGCCATCGGGCTTGCGCATGCGCAGCTTGATCGCGGCCTGCAGGTGGACCTCGCCGTGGTCGTAGGCCATACGGACCTCCGACACTGAGCCGAACACGCCGCGGGCCTGCTGCCCCTTCTTGCCCTCTTTGTAGTCGCCCTTGGCGTACGGCCGCTCGCGGGTGAGGTTGTAGAGGCCGAGCACGATGTCCTGCGACGGCACGATGATCGGCTTGCCGCTCGCCGGCGACAGGATGTTGTTCGTGCTCATCATGAGCACGCGCGCTTCCATCTGCGCCTCGATCGACAGCGGCACGTGGACCGCCATCTGATCGCCGTCGAAGTCGGCGTTGAACGCCGCGCACACCAGCGGGTGGAGCTGGATCGCCTTGCCCTCGGTGAGCACCGGCTCGAACGCCTGGATGCCGAGGCGGTGAAGCGTCGGTGCGCGGTTGAGCAGCACCGGGTGCTCCTTGATCACCTCTTCGAGGATGTCCCAGACCTCGGGACGCTCCTTCTCGACGAGCTTCTTGGCCGACTTGATCGTGGTGACCAGGTGGCGCTCTTCGAGCTTGTTGTAGATGAACGGCGTGAACAGCTCGAGCGCCATCTTCTTGGGCAGGCCGCACTGGTGCAGCTTGAGCTCGGGGCCGATCACGATCACCGAACGACCCGAGTAGTCGACGCGCTTGCCGAGCAGGTTCTGACGGAACCGGCCCTGCTTGCCCTTCAGCATGTCCGACAGCGACTTCAGCGGTCGCTTATTCGGACCTGTGATCGTCTTGCCGCGGCGGCCGTTGTCGAACAGCGCATCGACGGCCTCCTGCAGCATCCGCTTTTCGTTGCGGATGATGATCTCCGGGGCGTTGAGCTCCTGGAGCCGGCGCAGACGGTTGTTCCGGTTGATCACGCGGCGGTACAGATCGTTGAGATCCGAGGTCGCGAACCGGCCGCCGTCGAGCGGGACCAGCGGACGCAGGTCCGGCGGGATCACCGGGATGATCGTCAGCATCATCCACTCAGGCTTGTTGCCGCTCTCGCGGAACGCCTCGACGACCTTGAGCCGCTTGGCGATCTTCTTGCGCTTGGCCTCGGAGGTGATCTCGCGCATCTCCTGGCGCAGCGTCTCGGCGAGCTCGACGATGTTGAGATCCTTCAGCAGCTGGAGGATCGCCTCGGCGCCCATGCCGGCGTCGAACGCATCGAACCCCATCTCGTCGAGCAGCTTGCCGTAGCGCTCCTCGGTCAGCAGCTCCGAGCCCGACAGGCCCGACTGCTTGGGGTTGGTGACGATGTACGCCTCGCAGTACAGGACCTTCTCGAGATCCTTGAGCGGGATGTCGAGCAGGTTACCAATCCGCGACGGCAGGCTCTTGAGGAACCAGATGTGGGCGACCGGCGTGGCGAGCGAGATGTGGCCCATGCGCTCGCGGCGCACCTTGGCCTGGATGACTTCGACGCCGCACTTCTCGCACACGACGCCGCGGTGCTTCATGCGCTTGTACTTGCCGCAGTTGCACTCGTAGTCCTTCACCGGCCCGAAGATCTTCGCGCAGAACAAGCCATCGCGCTCCGGCTTGAACGTCCGGTAGTTGATCGTCTCGGGCTTCTTGACCTCGCCGTGCGACCACTCGCGGATCTTCTCGGGCGACGCAAGCGCGATACGGATCGCGCTGAACGAACGGGGATCCTTCGGCTTCTCGAAGAAGTTGAAGATGTCCTTCACTGATTTCTCCTATTGACTCGGGGTTCGTTCGTCCGGATCAGCTTGCGCTGCCCATTTTGTCGGCGACTTCGCGTGCGAGGGCGGCGAGGCCGGCCGGGATACCCGGGGCTTGCTGCTCCGCGCGGCGCGGCATCGTCGGATCTTCAACCAGCTCGACGTCCAGGCACAGCGCCTGGAGCTCCTTGAGCAACACGTTGAACGACTCCGGCAGGCCGGCTTCGAGCACGTGCTCGCCCTTGACGATCGACTCGTACATGCGGGTACGGCCGATCACGTCGTCGGATTTGACCGTCAAGAACTCCTGCAGCGCGTACGCCGCGCCGTAGGCTTCCATCGCCCACACTTCCATCTCGCCGAGCCGCTGGCCACCGAACTGGGCCTTGCCGCCGAGCGGCTGCTGCGTCACGAGCGAGTACGGTCCGATGCTCCGGGCGTGGATCTTGTCGTCGACGAGGTGGTGGAGCTTGAGCATGTACATCACGCCCACGGTCACCAGGTTGTCGAACGGCTCGCCGCTCTTGCCGTCGATCAGGCGCGCCTGACCGCCGACCGGGAGGCCGGCCATCTTGAGCGCCGCTTTGATCTCATGCTCGTTCGCGCCGTCGAACACCGGCGTGGCGAGGTGGACACCGGTGGTCAGCGTGCGCGCGAACCGGCCGGTATCTTCGGGGTTGAGCTTCTCGATCAGCGCGGTGTGATCCGGGAACAGCTTCTTGAGCTTCTCGCGGAGCACGTCGGCCGACCAGTTGGTGTCGAGGTACGCCTGGATCTGATTGCCCAGCGACTTCGCCGCCCAGCCGAGGTGAACCTCGAGGATCTGCCCGATGTTCATACGGCTCGGCACGCCGAGCGGGTTCAGCACGATGTCGACCGGGGTGCCGTCCTCGAGGTACGGCATATCCTCTTCGGGGAGCAGCCGCGACACGACGCCCTTGTTGCCGTGACGACCGGCCATCTTGTCGCCGACCGAGAGCTTTCTCTTGATCGCGAGATAGACCTTGACCAGCTTGATCACGCCCGGCGGCAGCTCGTCGCCCTTGGTGAGCTTGGCGATCTTCTCCGAGTACTGCGCCTCGATGTTGAAGACGTCTTCCTCGCGCTTGGCAGCGAGCTGCTCGAGCTGCTCCTCGATCTTGCCCTCGCCGGAGTCGAGCTGGATCTCGTGCCAGTAGCGGCTCGGGACCTCGTTCAGCATCTCGAGGGTGATCTTGTCGCCCTTGGGCAGGAGGACCTTGCCCTTGTCGTCGACCAGCCGCGACACCGTCGTCTTGCCGACGAGCAGCTCGCGCATCTTGTTGTAGTACGCCTCCGAGATGATCTTCACCTCGTCGCGCTTGTTGAGCATGAGGAGCTCTTTTTCAGCGTCCTCGATCGCCTGCGCGCGCTCGTCCTTCTCGGTGCCCTTGCGTGCAAACACGCGGGCGCCGATCACGACGCCGATCACACCGGGCGGCACCCGGAGCGAGGTGTCGCGGACGTCGCCAGCGCGCTCGCCGAAGATCGCCCGCAGCAGCTTCTCTTCCGGGGACAGCTGGGTCTCGCCCTTGGGCGTGATCTTGCCGACCAGGATGTCGCCGGCCTTGACCTCGGCGCCGATCCGCACGATGCCCGACTCGTCGAGATCCTTGAGCGCTTCCTCACCGACGTTCGGGATGTCGCGCGTGATCTCCTCTTTGCCGAGCTTGGTGTCGCGAGCGACGCACTCGAACTCCTCGATGTGGATCGAGGTGAACACGTCGTTCTTGACGAGCTTCTCGTTGATGAGGATCGAGTCCTCGAAGTTGTAGCCGCCCCACGGCATGAACGCGACGACCACGTTCTGGCCGAGCGCGAGCTCGCCGGTCTCGGTCGCCGGGCCATCGGCGATCACGTCGCCCGCCTTCACCCGATCGCCCGGCTGGACGATCGGCTTCTGGTTCATGCAGGTGTTCTGGTTCGAGCGCTGGAACTTGACCAGCGTGTAGATGTCCGGCCGGACCGAGTTCGGATCCTTCGGATCGACCTTCGAGGGCCGGACGACGACGCGGTTCGCGTCGACCCAGTCGACGGTGCCGTCGCGCTTGGCGACGACGGTGACCCCGGAGTCACGGGCGACGATGCCTTCCATGCCGGTGCCGATCAGCGGCGACGTGGTGCGGACCAGCGGGACCGCCTGGCGCTGCATGTTCGATCCCATGAGCGCGCGGTTGGCGTCGTCGTGCTCGAGGAACGGGATCAGCGAGGCAGCGACCGACACCAGCTGGTTCGGCGACACCTCCATGAGCGTGACGTCCTCGGGGCGGCTCATCACGACATCCGAGCCCTTGCGGCTCGACACGTAGTCGGCCGTCAGCTTGTTCGCCTTCTGCTCGGCATTGGCGTGCGTGATGATCTGGCCCTCCTCCTGGAGCGCCGAGTAGAACTGGACCTCCTCGGAGATCTTGCCCTGGTCGACGGCTCGGTACGGCGTCTCGATGAAGCCGTACTCGTTGACACGGGCGAACGTCGACAGCGACGCGATCAGGCCGATGTTCGGACCTTCCGGCGTCTCGATCGGGCAGATCCGGCCGTAGTGCGTCGGGTGAACGTCGCGAACCTCGAACCCGGCGCGCTCGCGGGTGAGACCACCCGGTCCAAGCGCCGACAGCCGGCGCTTGTGGGTGACCTCGGACAGCGGGTTGGTCTGATCCATGAACTGCGACAGCTGCGAGCTGCCGAAGTACTCCTTGACGACCGCGCTGACCGGCTTGGCGTTGATCAGGTCGTGCGGCATGAGCGTCTCGATCTCCTGAGACATGCTCATGCGCTCCTTGATCGCGCGCTCCATGCGGACCAGACCGATGCGGTACTGGTTCTCCATCAGCTCACCGACCGCGCGCACGCGGCGGTTGCCGAGGTGATCGATGTCGTCGATCACGCCGCGGCCGTTGCGCAGCTCGATCAGGTAGCGAACGGTCTCCAGAATATCGCGCTTGGTGAGGATCTGGGTCTCGATCGCTTCGTCGATCTTGAACTTGTAGTTCAGCTTCAAGCGGCCGACCCGCGACAGGTCGTAGCGCTCGGCGTTGAAGAACAGGTTCTGGAACAAGGTCTGCGCCGAGTCGAGCGCCGGCTGATCGCCCGGGCGCAGCCGGCGGTAGATCTCCATGACCGCCTCATCAGGGCCCTGGAGCTTGTCGGTGAGCAGCGTGTTGCGGAGGTACGGCCCGACGTTCAGGTTGTCGATGAACAGAACCTCGACCTTCTCGACGCCGCGCTCACGCAGCTCGTCGAGCTTGGCCTCGGTCAGCTCCTCGTTGCACTGGAGCAGCACCTCGCCGGTCGAGTCATCGATCACGTCCTTGGCCGAGACCTTGCCGACGAGCTCGTCGAGGTCGATCGGCAGGACGTTGACGCCCTCCTCCTGGAGCTTGCGGATCGCGCCCTTGGTGAACTTCCGGTTCTTCTTGACCAGGATGTCCTTGGTCTTGGGGTTCCGGATGTCGCGCGTCGCGCGCTGCCCGACGAGCAGCTCGTAGTTGACCTGACGGCTGTACTTCTTGGCCGGCTCGAAGTGGATCGTCTCGGTGTCGTAGAAGTAGTTGAGCAGCTCCTCGGTCGAGTAACCGAGCGCGCGCAGCAGCACGGTCGCGTGCAGCTTGCGGCGGCGATCGATCCGGACATAGAGGATGTCCTTGTGGTCGAACTCGAAGTCGAGCCACGAGCCGCGGTAGGGGATCACGCGGGCGCTGTAGAGCAACTTGCCTGACGAGTGCGTCTTGCCCTTGTCGTGGTCGAAGAACACACCGGGCGAGCGGTGGAGCTGGCTGACGATGACGCGCTCGGTGCCGTTGATGATGAACGTGCCCGAGTCCGTCATGAGCGGGATCTCGCCGAAGTAGACCTCCTGCTCCTTCACATCGCGGATCGACTGAACGCCGGTCTCCTCGTTGACGTCCCACACGACCAGACGGATCACCACCTTGATCGGGGCCGCGAACGTCATGCCGCGAGCGCGGCACTCATCGACGTCATACTTGGGCTTCTCGAGGTTGTACGAGACAAACTCGAGCGACGAGGTCTCCGAGAAGTCCTTGATCGGGAAGACGCTCTTGAACACGCCCTGAAGGCCGATGTCCTCGCGCTTGTCGAGGGGTACATCGATCTGGAGGAACTTGTCGTAGCTGCGCTTCTGAATGTCGATCAGGTTTGGGATCTCGATGACCTGCTTCAGCTTCGCGAAGGTCTTGCGTGCCCGGAAGTTCTTCTGGATCTGTGACGCCATGGTGCGTGGGTCCCCTTTGTGATCTCAGCTGCGATGAGATCTGGGTATGTGTGGCGGTTGCCGCGTGCCGAAAAAAGAGCTGTGCCGATCCACAGACGATCCCTCCTCAAAGGATCGGTGTGGTTTCGGCTCTAGTTGCTTACGTATGCGACGAGCGCGCGCCTTCTCGCTGACATACGCATGAATACAAACTGCGCAAACCGGGGCTGCGTATAGCACGACCACAGCTAAGGGAAGCGAAAAGTACGATGCAAGTTGACATGCCAAGATCTCTCCCTACCGAAACGAAATTCAGGGGCACCTGGTCCTCGGGGATCTGCTGAGGCACCTGACCACCACCGCCCGCATCGGAGACCTCGGCGGCGCCTCGCGAGCCGTGCTCGCCGAAAACGCAACCAGACGCCGCGCCCATAGAACGCGGCGTCTTTACAGCAACTTAGCTGACTATTTGATCTCGACCTCAGCGCCGGCGTCCTTGAGCTTCTTGGCGATGTCGTCGGACTCCGCCTTGTTGACGCCAACCTTGACGTCCTTCGGCGAGCCGTCCACGAGGTCCTTCGCGTCCTTGAGGCCGAGCCCCGTAACTTCGCGGACCACCTTGATGACGCCGATCTTGTTGGCGCCGCCGCTCTTGAGCACGACCGTGAACTCGGTCTTCTCCTCGACCGGGGCCGCGGCAGCGCCGCCGCCACCCGCCGGAGCGGCCGCAGCGGCAACCGGGGCCGCCTTGACGCCCCACTTGTCCTCGAGCGCCTTCGTCAGATTGACGAGGTCGATGACGGTGAGGTTCGAGAGGTAGGTGATGACTTCGTCTTGAGAGATCGACATGTGCTTGTCCTTCTACGTAGAAACCAAAGGTGGTTGAAAACGAGGCTGGGTGAGGAGAGCTGCGCTGCCGCGTACCGGCCGGCGCTGCGCGGTTTGGTTGGTTACTTGCCTTCGAGCTGGCGGCGGCGGGCGTCGATGACGTACGCGAAGTTCTGCGGACCCGCGATCACCTGAGCGACGAAGCTCTGCGGCGCCGCGAGGAACGTCATCAGCATCGAGGCGCGGATCTCGTTCTTGCCCGGCATCTTCGCGAGGCTGCTGACCCCTGCGACGTCGAGCAGCTGGCCTTCGTAGTAGCCGCCCTTGATGACGAACTTGGGCTCGTCCTTCGCCCACTGCAGCGCGATCTGCGCCGGCGTCTGGGGGATCTCGTTCGACCAGATGACGGCGGTGGTGCCGACCATCAGCGCCGACAGCGGCTCCATCCGGCTGCCCTTGACGGCGATCTTGACGAGCGAGTTCTTCAGCACGCGGTAGTGGCAGCCCGCCTTGCGAAAGTCGTCGCGCATCTTCGTCACGGTCGGAACTCGAATGCCGCGGTAGTCGGCGATCACGACCGAGGCGACGTTGGCGAACGCCTCCTTGATCTCGCCGAGAACCTGTTCTTTTGCTGCTCTTTCCATCGTGTGCTCCTTGGTCGCGGCTGGGTCTTCCCTTGCGGGAACGCAACAAACCCTCTCGATGTACGGATCGAGAGGGTCGCGCGCGACGTTCATCGCGTGGGCACCGCTCGTCTCCGCAGGCTGCTTCGGACGTCCACCTCCATCCAGGAGATGACGTCGCCGGCTTCTTCGACGTGGGGTTTGATATCTAGGGTCGGTGGTCGGTTGCTAGGCTCCGAATCGGCGGTTTGTTACCACAGATCACTCGGCTTGTGCCGTGAAGATGCTGACGTCGATCTTGACGGCCGGACCGTGGGTGGTCGAGAGCGTGATCGACCGCATGTACGTGCCCTTGGCGGTGGCGGGCTTGAGCTTCATGAGAATGTCGAGCAGCGCCGACAGGTTCGCTGCAAGCGCCTCGGGCTTGAACGACGCCTTGCCGATCGGGGTCTGGATGATCCCGGCCTTCTCGACGCGGAACTCGACGCGGCCGGCCTTGAGCTCACGAACGGCCTTGGCGACGTCCGCCGTGACCGTCCCGACCTTCGGGTTCGGCATCAGACCGCGCGGGCCGAGGACGCGACCGATCTTGCCGACCTGGACCATCATGTCCGGCGTGGCGACCAGCGTGTCGAACTCGAACCAGTTCTCTTCCGAGATCTTCTTGATGTACTCGTCGCTGCCGGCAAAATCGGCGCCCGCGTCGAGGGCTTCCTTGGCCTTGTCGGCCTTGGCGATCACGAGCACGCGCTTGGTCTTGCCGGTACCCGACGGCATCACCACCGAGCCGCGGACCATCTGGTCGGCGTACTTGGGGTTCACACCGAGCCGGATGGAGACGTCGACCGTCTCGTCCCACTTGCTCGAGATCTTCGTCTTCGAGAGCACCTCGCAGCCTTCGGTCACCGTGTACTTCTTGAGGTGATCGTAGCTCTCGAGCGCCTTCTTGTATTTCTTGCCAGCCATACGTGTCTCCTGTGGTTCTGGTCAAACGCTCGCGAGGCGAGCTCCCAGACCTGCCGCAGTGTGATTTGAATCGCGAGCCGCCGGAACGGCCACGCTCGCGACAAGAGTCAGTCGACGACTTCGAGCCCCATCGATCGCGCGGTCCCGGCGACCGACCGGCACGCCGCCTCGACACTCGTGGTGTTGAGATCGGGGAGCTTCAGCTCGGCGATCTCTCGCACCTGCTTCATCGAGACCTTGCCGATCTTGTTCTTGTTCGGCTCGCCCGAACCCTTGTCGACCTTCGCCGCCCGCTTGAGGAGGATCGAGGCCGGCGGGGTCTTGGTGATGAACGTGAAGCTGCGATCGGCGTACGCGGTGATGAGCACCGGAATGATCAGATCGCCATCCTTGGCGGTGCGGGCGTTGAACTCCTTGCAGAACTGCATGATGTTCAAGCCGTGCTGTCCGAGCGCCGGACCGACGGGAGGCGCAGGGTTCGCCTTGCCGGCGGGGCACTGCAGCTTGATGATCGCGGTAACTTTCTTCATGACAGATCTCGGGGGAATCGGGCAGGCCTCGATGACCTGCCGGTGTCGCGTAAGGGAGGCGGTTATGCTTTCTCGACTTGGGCGAAGTCAAGCTCGACCGACGTCGCACGTCCGAACATCGAGAGCGAGACCTTGACCTTCTGCTTGTCCGCTTTGACTTCTTCGACGGTCGCCGAGAAGTTTGCAAACGGGCCGTCGGTCACCCGCACCGAGTCGCCGGCCTCGAACACTACGCGCGCCTTGGGCTTGGGCTTGCCGCCCTCGTTCATGTTCGTCTGGACGCCGGTGATCTCGCGCGCAGGCACCGGCGTCGGCTTGGTACCGCCGAGAAAGCCGGTGATCTTCGGGGTGTTCTTGACGAGGTGGAACGTCCGATCGTCGAGCACCATCTGGACGAACATGTAGCCGGGGAAGAACTTGCGGGTGGTCGTGCGGCGCTGGCCCTTCACGACCTCCATCACGCTCTCGGTAGGGACGAGGACCTCGCCGAAATACTCGGTGAGGTTGGCGTTCCGTACGCGCTCGAGCAGCGTCAGCTTCGCCTTGTTCTCGTGCCCCGAGTACGTGTGGACGATGTACCACTTCTTCTCGCCCTCATTGGGCTCCGGTGTTCCCACGTTATCCATAGACCAAGTCCGTGAGGCCCGACCAAACAAGATCGAACAAGAACAGGATGATCGCCGACGTGACCGCCATGACGATCACCACGATGGTCGCCGAGCGAACTTCCTTCGCGGTCGGCCAGGTGACCTTTCTGAGCTCGCTCGACACCTCATTCGCGAGGTGATAGACGCGATCGTTCCGGTAGAGCGTGACGCCGACGATGATGGCTCCAACCGCCGCCATCATCGACATCTTGAACTCGCTCGGAGAGGTGCCGAAGTACCCCCACACCCAGTCGATGCTCCATTGCAGCAAATAGAACAACAGCACCGCACCACAGAGGTAGATGAGGTGGACTGGCTTGTTGGGTGCGTTCTCTTGGGCCACGGCGTTCTCTCGGCTTTCTACTTCTTCTTAACGATGACTGCGTGGCAGGGGAGACAGGACTTGAACCTGCAGCCCTCCGCTTTGGAGACGGATGCTCTACCAATTGAGCTACTCCCCTAAGGAACTCGGCGACTTAGCTGCGCAAATCTACGGATACACCTCGGCTGTTTGGACGAAGCGGACGTGTACCCTAAACGCGGAAACGTGGCAAGAGGACAGCAGAAAAAAGCCCCGCGCGCTCTTTTTCGTGAGAGCGTCGGGGCAAAGTCCTGAGCAGACGGTCAGTACTGAAAGTGGCCGGCTGCGGCACTGCGATAGGTGGATCTACTTCTTGGCGGGGGCAGCCGGAGCCGCCGCGGCCTTCGCCTTGACCGCCGGAGCGGCGTCGGCGAGGATCGTGGTCACGACGCCGGCGCCGACGGTCTTGCCGCCTTCGCGAATCGCGAATCGCAGACCGGCTTCACAGGCGATCGGCGACACCAGCACGACGTCGACTTTGATGTTGTCGCCCGGCATCACCATCTCGGTGCCCTCGGGCAGCGTCACCGTTCCGGTCACGTCCGTCGTCCGGAAGTAGAACTGCGGCCGGTAGCCCTGGAAGAACGGCGTGTGTCGACCGCCCTCCTCTTTCTTCAGCACGTAGACCTCCGCGGTGAACGTCGTGTGCGGAAGGATCGACCCCTTCTTGCACAGCACCATCCCGCGCTCGATCTCCTCGCGCTTCGTGCCGCGCAGCAGCACCCCCACGTTGTCCCCCGCCTGCCCTTGATCGAGCAGCTTGCGGAACATCTCGACGCCCGTACACGTCGTCTGGCGCGTGTCGCCCAGCCCGACGATCTCGAGCTCGTCGCCCACCTTCACGATCCCGCGCTCGATCCGGCCCGTCACTACCGTGCCGCGGCCCGTGATCGTGAACACGTCCTCCACCGGCATCAGGTACGGCTTGTCCAGCTCGCGCACCGGCTCGGGGATGAACGAGTCGCACGCTTCCATCAGCTTCTGGATCGACGGCGCGCCGTACTCCGACGTATCGCCCTCGAGCGCCTTGAGCGCCGAGCCACGGATGATCGGCGTCGTGTCGCCCGGGTATCCGTACTTGCTCAGCAGCTCGCGAAGCTCCATCTCGACCAGGTCGAGCAGCTCTTCGTCGCCCTTGCCGATCATGTCGCACTTGTTCAGGTACACCACCATCGCAGGCACGTTCACCTGGCGGCCCAGCAGCACGTGCTCCCGGGTCTGCGGCATCGGGCCGTCCGGCGCCGACACCACCAGGATCGCGCCGTCCATCTGCGCCGCGCCCGTGATCATGTTCTTGATGTAGTCCGCGTGGCCCGGGCAATCGACGTGCGCGTAGTGCCGCTTGTCGCTCTCGTACTCCACGTGCGCCGTCGAGATCGTGATCCCGCGGGCCTTCTCTTCCGGCGCCTTGTCGATCTGGTCAAACGCCGTGAACTTCGCCAGCCCCTTGGTCGCCTGCACCTTGGTGATCGCGGCGGTCAGGGTGGTCTTGCCGTGGTCGACGTGACCGATCGTTCCGATGTTGACGTGCGGCTTGTTGCGGACGAACTTTTCTTTCGACACGTGGCTATCTCCCCTGGGTTACTTAGCCGAGCCCTCGGCGAGAATTGAACTCGCGACCCCTTCCTTACCAAGGAAGTGCACTGCCACTGTGCTACGAGGGCGGGATTTGGGTGGTTGCGAAGCTTCAGGTCTTTTCTGTCAGAGCGGGGGTCGCCAGTCGACTCGAACCCGCTGGTTTTCTGCCTAGATCTCGTTGTTTTTTTCTGCCGGAGCTTCCGCCAGCAGCCGTTTCTATCGGAGCTTCCGTCGTCGCCAGTCGAGTCGAACGTGTTCTAGCGGAGCGGGCGTCCCAGTCGACTCGAACCTGTCTCTAGCGGAGCGGGCGAAGGGACTCGAACCCTCGACAACCAGCTTGGAAGGCTGGAGCTCTACCAGCTGAGCTACACCCGCGTCGTATCGAAGCTATCCAGATGTCATGAGGCGGCGTCGCCGATCGACTCGAACCCCGGCCTCCCCCCGCGTCTGTCCAAGCTATCCAGGATGTCAGGGGCTGACGCTCGAACAGCTGAGCTACATCCCGTAAAGGCACGTCGCGTCGAAGGTCTCCAAGGTAGGTCGTCGAGCTGTCGAAGGCAGGGTCGCAAAGTCTTCCGTCGTTGTCGAAGCGGAAGTTTCTCCGTGGAGGGAGGTGGATTCGAACCACCGAAGACATAAGCCGGCAGATTTACAGTCTGCTCCCTTTGGCCACTCGGGCATCCCTCCAAATATTCGTCGAAGCTAGGTTTTTCGGAGCTGGCGGTGGGACTCGAACCCGCGACCTCCTGATTACAAGTCAGGTGCTCTACCGGTTGAGCTACGCCAGCAGGATTGCTCGGGTAAGCCGGTCGGAGGCCTGCACGTATAGTCGACGCTCTAAACCTCGTCAAGGGCCGTGGCGATGCTCCCCTCATTATATTGGGAGGCGATCACCATCAACCGAGGTCAGCTGGACGGCATGACGAAGGTACCCGCGGCATCCTTGGCGAGCATCTCCATGATTGTCGCAGCTTGCTGCTCGCTGCCTTGGCTCCACGGCGTGGAGACACCGTAGGCCTTCGCGAGCTCGACGTTCATCCGGTGGCCCTCGAGCGCCTTCTCGAGATCTTTCCGGACCCGGGTATGAACATCGGCGACATACGCCGGTCGGGTCGCCGCATCGATCCGCTGTGGATAGGGCGCCTTCACGTGGGCCTCCCAGAGCTCCACGAAGATCTGCGACATCTGGTAGCCCGACGCGGTCGCCCAGTACGCTTGCTTGAACCCCAGGCTGTCTCGCCATCGATCGTAGGCCTTGCCCGCGAACGCGCGCTTGGCGTCGAGATCAGCCACCATGTCGTCGTCACCGCGACGGACCGGCGCCTCGGCGAATCTGCGGTGCATCAGCTCACCGCGGTAGTAGTGCGCCATCGCGATGTAGTACGGATCCTCGACGCGGGGGGCGGCTCGCCACGCGGCGACCGCAGCGGCCAGCGAGGCATCGGCGGCGTCGTACTGGTGCTGCTCGAGCTCCACGTAGCCTTTGCGCGCGAATGCTTCGATGCGATCGGTGAACGTGAGGTTGGTGCGCACCAGAAGCGCGGCGAGCGTCGCCGCAGCGTTGGTCCACTGCTGGTGGTCTGCCTGGAGCGCGGCGATGTAGAGGTGGCCATCGACCGATTCACGAGCGGTGGGGTACTTCGCCACAAGCTCGTGCAGCGTGGAGAGCGTCGCCGTGAGGTCCCCCTGCGCGTCGTAGACGGCGGCGGTGTTGAACAGTGCGATCGGCGCGAACTGCGAGTCCGGAAACGCGCTAGCGAGCTCGCGATACGCGGCGATCGCTTCACGCTGATGGCCGGCCTTGGCGGCTTCGGTCGCCTGCTTGAACAGGTCGGCTGATGCAACCGAGGTCAGCTCGGGGGCTGCGCCCGGCGTCGGCGTGTGCGCCGTGATCCGGATGATGTCGAGGTCGACCACGCGAGGATCTCGCGCACCCAGCGCGGTGTCGTCGCCGGTGCCGCGAGACGCGGCACTGCTCGCCTCGGCGAGGTCGCGAGCCGGCGAGGTGACCATCGGAGATCTCGTCGGCAGCCTCGGTCGATTTGGTGCGGCGCAGGCCACGAGCAAGGTGATGAGCGCGATGTGGCGCATGCCAAGTTATGACGTACGGAGCGCGAGATCGCCGCGCTGATGCTAGTCGTGGGTTTCCCTTGACTGTTTGGCTGTCACACCGCTCTGCTACTTCTTGCATCCACACATGAAGGTCGCGTTCACCTACAACCTCCGGCTGACCGACGTCCGCGAGACGGAAAAAGAAGCCGAGTACGACAGCGCGGAGACGGTGAGCGCGATCGCGGCGGCGCTCGAATCCGCAGGCCATGAGGTCGAGAAGATCGAGGTGTCGGGGCCCGCCTCGAACCTGCTCGAGCGGCTCGAGCAGGTCGATCCCGACATCATCTTCAACACGGCAGAGGGACAGGGTGGACGCATGCGCGAGGCGTTCTACCCCGCGCTGTTCGACGAGCTCGGTATCCCGTACACCGGTAGCGACGCCTACACGAACGCAGTCACGCTCGACAAGTGGCTCACCAAGCTGATCGTGTCGCGCGCGAACATCGATACCGCACGCGGCATGCTGGTGACGGTGCGCAACTTCGACCAGGTGGTCGAGCGCGGCGCCGGGCTTGCGTTCCCGGTGATCGTGAAGCCGAACCACGAAGGCTCGAGCAAGGGGATCTACAACGGCACCCTGGGGTCTTCGGTGGTCAAGGAGCCCAAGGACCTCGCTGCGGCGCTCAAGAGCGCGCTGCGGCAGTATCCCGACGGCGTGCTCGTCGAGGAGTACATCGCCGGCCTCGATATCGCGGTCGGCTTCGTCGAGGGCGTTGGCCACGACGACGGCTTGCTCACTCCTGTCGAGGTGATGTTCGAGACGAGCGCCTCCGAGCGCGCGTTCAACATCTACGACTACCGGTTGAAGAACGTCGAGCCCGGCAAGGTCCAGTACCGCTGCCCGGCGAACCTGCCGCGCGACGTGGCGGCGCGGGTGCGTAGCATCTCGAGCGAGGTGATCCGTACGCTCGGCTTGCGCGACCTGGCGCGGCTCGACTACCGCGTCACGCAGGAGGGCCGGATCTATCTGCTCGAGGCCAACGCACTGCCCGCGCTGAGCTCGAGCTCATCGCTGTTTGCGGCGACCGCGCAGGTCGGGCTCACCTACAACGCGACGGTGGTTCAGGTGCTGAACGCCGCCGCGCTGCGCTCGGGGCTCGCCACGGCGAGCCAGCTCGGCGTCGTGCGCCAGCGCAAGGCGCAGCCGATCCGCGTCGGGTTCACGTACAACGTGAAGCGCAGCCACGATGGCGACGACGAGGCCGAGTGGGATCCGCCGGAGACGATCATCGCGATCGCCAACGCCCTCGCCCGCCAAGGTCACATCGTGGTGCACCTCGAAGCCACCCCGGACCTACCCAGGGTGCTCGCGGAGGCCGACGTCGATCTGATCTTCAACATCGCGGAAGGTGTCGAAGGCCGGAATCGCGAAGCGCAGGTCCCGGCGCTGTGCGAGCTGCTCGGGATTCCGTACACCGGCTCCGATTCCGCTACGCTGGCGATCGCGCTCGACAAGGCGCTCGGCAAGAAGGTGCTGCTGCAGCACGACATCCTGACGCCGAAGTTTCAGGTGATGGAGTCGGCGCGCGAGCGGCTGTCGCCGGACATGAAGTTCCCGCTGATCGTGAAGCCCAATGCCGAGGGCTCGAGCAAGGGCATCGGCTCGACGAGCGTGGTCGATACCGAAGATGATCTGCGCGCGGCGGTCAAGGTCTGCGTCGAGCGCTATCGGCAGCCCGCGCTGGTCGAGGAGTACATCGCCGGCCGAGAGTTCACGGTCGGGCTGCTGGGTGACAAGCGCCCGCGGGTGCTGCCGCCGATGGAGATCCGCTTCAAGAAGGACACCAAGCGGCCGGTCTACGACTACGCGGTCAAGCAGGAGTGGGAGGAGCACGTCTACTACGAATGCCCGGCGAAGCTCACCGAGGCCGAGCAGAAGGCGATCGAGAAGATCGCGCGCGCGACGTTCTGGGCGCTCGATTGCCGCGACGTCGCCCGGGTCGACATGCGGATGGACGCTGACGGCCGGATCTACGTGCTCGAGGTGAACCCGCTGCCGGGGCTGACTCCGGGATATTCCGACCTCGTGCTCATCGCACAGGCCGTCGGGATGGAATACGACCAGCTGATCGCCGAGATCATGGTCGGCGGGCTGCGGCGCATGAAGGACAAGCGTCGCGAAGAGCGCGAGCTCGAGCGCGAGCGCGAGGCACAGCACAAGGACGTCGCAAAACTCGCCGACAAGGACAAGCCCGAGAAGAAGCGCGCAGTTGCGAAGCTCACGCCCGCCTCTGCGATGGCCAACGGCAACGGCCACATCGACCCGCAACGGTCCAGCAGCGCCGCCGCGACGGGCGCCGCCGCGGCCGGTGGTGCGGCGACTGCCAGCGGCAACAACCACGGGGCCACCGGCAATGGCAATGGCAATGGCCACGGGGCTGCGAGCGCCAATGGCCAGGCCCCCGGTGTCGCCGCCGGGAACGGTGGCAACAACGAAGCCACACCGGTGCGCGTGAAGCGCGAGCGCTCCGAACCGGTGGCGCACGTCGAACGGCCTCGCGCCGAGGCCGAGCCGGTCGATGTACCGCCGACGGCGACCGGCGGCTCGACGAACTGACGAGGTGTCGAAATGCCGTCGCGGCATTGTGCACGGCACCGGCGACGAGCGCGTCACGGCGGCGTGGGAGGGCCGGCACTCGACCGGTGAATGGGCGATGCGGTTCGAGGGCATCGTTGCGCAGATCGAGCGGCGCCACCGCGAGTCGTTCGACACCTCGGAAGTCGCGGGTCTGCGAGCGACGATTCCGTATAGGTTGTCGCCGGTTACAGCGACAGGCCGATCGAAAGAAGACGTGGCGCCCGCGGCCAACCCCAGCCGGTTGATCCCGCCAGCGCCAGCATGTCCGAGCTGGCGCTGCTCGCGGGTCGCGAGCAGCTCGCCGGCAAGACCCAGGTCATCGGTGTGCCCGCCTCGGTGAGCAAGGACGTGACGCGTGGCCGAGGAGCTACGAGTCGAGGCCGGCGTCCCAGCCGCGAGCGTTCCGGAAGAGCTGCGTGGGGCTACAATGCCAGTTGCGAGATGAGCGAGCCCGAGAACGAGGGACGGACCGCGCTCGGACGCTTCCCTGGACGGCACGGACGCTTCCCTGGACGGCACGGACGCTTCCCTGGACGGCACGGACGCTTCCCTGGACGGCACGGACGCTTCCCTGGACGGCACGGACGCTTCCCTGGACGGCACGGACGCTTCCCTGGACACGCGCCCACGATCGTCGATGGGCACGCGGACGGAGCGCGATGAAGGTCGCGACGCGGATCACCATGGCCACGGCCGTCGTCGTCGCGCTGGCGTCGATGTCGTACGCGTTCTTCGACTTGCGGTCTCGGCGCGACGAGCGGCGCTTTGCGCTCGAGCGCGAAGCCCGGGCGGTCGCGGCGACACTGCGGTTCGAGGTCGAAGCACAACCCGCGATCTTCCGAGCGCCGAGCGAGGCGACGTTGCGCGACTTATCGCGTGCGGCCGGCGGCTGGAAGGTCACGGTGATTCCGAGCCCGCGAGCAGGGGCGCCGGCCGTGGCCGTGGCCGCGGAATCCGACGCCCAGCGCCGGCGGCTGAACGCGATGCTCCTCGTGCCGCGACCTGGGGCCGACATCGAGGCGGGGCAGTACTACTACGACCTGCCCATCCGAGGCGCGCTCGATCGCCGGGGCGAGCCCGAGGTGGTCGGGATGCTCGAGATCTCGAGGCCCGCCGATGTCATCGACGCGACGGCCGACGATCTGCAACGGGTCGCGACGCTGGTGCTTCTGATCGTCGGGATCACGACGCTGATGGTCGGCGTGTTCGCGATGCGGTTGGTCAGCCGGCCGATCACCAAGCTGCTGCGCGGGATCGACGACGTCGCCAAGGGCGACCTGTCCCACGTGATCCTGTCGGAGCGGGACGACGAGATCGGCGCGATCGCCACGCGATTCAACGAGATGACGTTCTCGCTTCGCGAATCACGCGGCGAGACCCAGCGCCAGAACGAGGCCAAGCTCGCGCTCGAACAGCGGCTCGGCCAGACCGAGAAGCTCGCGACGCTCGGGCAGCTCGCCGCCGAGATCGCCCACGAGGTCGGGACCCCGCTGAACGTCATCGCCGGGCGCGCACGCTCGATCCAGCGCAAGTCGAAGGATCCGGAAGCGGTCGAGAAGAACGCCGGCATCGTCGCCGAGCAGACGGCGCGGATCACGCGGATCATCCAGCGGCTGCTCGACTTCACACGCCGCAAGGTCGGCACGACGGCGCCGGCGGAGGTCAACCTCAACGACATCGCGCAGTCGACCATCGAGCTGCTCGCCAGCCAGTTCGCGAGCGCGCGGGTCAAGGTCCGGTTCGAGCGCACGGGACAGGCGGCGCGCGTCGCAGGCGACTCGGATCGGCTGCAGCAGGTCTTGATCAACCTGCTGCTCAACGCGGTGCAGGCGATGCCCGATGGCGGCGCGCTCGTGGTCGAGACCGGTGAGGTGCGACGGGCGCGTCCCGGCCTCGAGGGCAGCGCGGTCCAGGACTTCGTCTCGATCGCGGTGACCGACAACGGCGTGGGCATCCCCGCCGGCATCAAGGACAAGATCTTCGATCCGTTCTACACGACGAAGGAGGGCCAGGGCGGCACCGGCCTGGGACTCGCGGTGGTCTCCGGCATCGTGAAGGAACACGACGGCTGGATCGACGTGGACGACGCCAAGCCGGGCGGAACCGTGTTCAAGGTATTCCTGCCGGCGTGAGCGTCCATCGGCCACGTCCGGATCGAGACCCGAGGACCGCCCCCATCACGTGACGCTGCTCAGAAGCGTGAGGAGACCGCCCACGCGACAAGCTCACATTTCAACAGGGATCAACGTCACATTCCCCGACGCTGCCGTACGCGGCGCCACCGTAGCTGGGGCCGGCCAGGGCAGTGACGACTTGCTCGGTGGCGTCGTCGAGGCTGGCGCCGCGGCTGCGGAGCTGGCCCGCCGCGGTCGCCTTGAGCGCGGGGTTGGCGCTGGGATCGTTGACGATGCTGGCAAGCGCCTGGTCGATCTCCGGGCCGCCGCCGGCCGACGAAGAGATCGCTCGCTCGGCGACGCTCAGGTCGGGGTCGTGCATCAGCTGCGCGAGCTGAGCGCTCGCCTTGGGGTTATCGACCGTGGATAGCCCGCTGATGGCGGCCATGCGAGTCTCGGCGTCGTCGCTGCGCGACGCGTCGAGGAGCGCCTGCTGTGCGCGCTCCGAGCCGGCCTGGCCGAGCGTCTCGAGCGCCTTCCAGCGGACCTGCGCGTTGTCATCGTGGACCAGCCGGAGCAGCGTGTCGGTGGATCGGTCATCCGGCATCTGGGCCAGCGAATCGATCACGTTGACGCGGACGCCGGCGTCCTTGGAGTCGCGCGCGCGCTCGATCAGCTGCCGGGCGGCTGGCGTACCGGCACTCGCGAGCGCCGATAACGCCGTCCCCACAGCGCCTGGGTCCTGACTGCCCAGCAGCTCCTCGGCCAGCCGCACACCCTCCGGGGCGCCGGCCTCGATCAGCTGGTTCATCACCTGCCGCTTGAGCGCGGGATCGGACTGCGCCGCCGACAGCAGCGCGGTCTTGATCGCGTCCGTCATCCCGCTCGCAGCGAGCGAGACCGCGGCGATGGCGGCGAGATCCTTGTCGCTGCTCGACAGCGCGGACATCAGGGCGTCGTGCGCGGCCGGGCTGCCGATCTTGCCGAGCACGCTCGCGGCAGACTCGGACTCGTCGGACCGCCCCGAAAACAGCGAGTCGCGGAGCAGCTGGTTGATGGCGGGATCGGCGGGATGTGATTGCGCGAGCACCTGGAGTGCGATGCTCCGGGTCTGGCCGCGCGAAGTGCCGGCGATGTCGACCAGCGCATCGAATGCGCTAGGCGCCCCGGAGTCGGCGAGCATGTGCATCGCCCGGAAGCGATCGCCGATCGGCCCTCGACGCGTGAGGTCGATCGCGACCTTGACGGCGTCGGGATATCCGGCCTTGAGGAGCCGGGGCAGCGCGATGCTGCGCTCGGCGCCGGAGCCCGACGCGAGCACGGCCAGGAGTGCCTGGTCGATGTCGTCGCCTTCCATCTCGACGAGCTGCCCGAGCGCGCCGGTCATCTGGGCGCGGTCGCCGAGCGCCGCGCTGGCCAGCAACTCGCGGGCCGCCTGATCGCCGATCATGGCGAGCGCACCGGCAGCCGCCATCGCGGCGTGGCGTTCGCCGGCGTTGAGGACCTCGCCGAGCGCCAGGGTTGCCTGCGGGCCGCCGATCTGGCCAAGCGCCTGGATGGCGGCGGACCGGGCGGTCTGGTTCCCACCGACCAGCGCCGCGCGAAGCACCGGGAGCGCGGCCTCGCCGGCCTTGGCGAGGGCCGTGAATGCGGCCGGGACGAGCCCGGGTTTGCCCGCCTTGACGATCGCGGTCAGCTTGGCCAGCAGCGGCTCGTCGATGGTGTCGATCGACGCGAGCGCCAACGCCGCCAGCCGAATATCGTCAGCATCGATCAGCGTGCGCAGCGCCGCCCTCGCCGGCTCGGCGTTGCACGAGCCGAGCGACGACACCGCGGCGCTCGCGGCGGTATAGTCGCCGGCTTCGGCGAGCTCGAGGAGGGCCTCGACGGCGGCGTCGCTCGCGAGGGCGCCGAGCGCGCTGATCGCCGATCCCTGACCGGGGCTGCCGCTGTGCCGCGCGAGCTCGATCAGGAGCTTCTCCGCCGGAGCGCTCTGCGTCGCGCCAAGCGCCGCGATCGCCGCGGCTCGCACCTGGGGCCGCTCATCGGCGACATGCTCGATCAGCACCTGGACCGCATGCTCGGTGCCGATCCCGCCGTAACAACCGAGGACAGCTTCCGGCACCCCTCGCCGGCCATCGACCAGGAGCGGCGCCAGCTGGTCGACGGTCTGGTCGTCACCGATCACGCCGAGCCGTTCGGTCAGGACCTGGACGTCGCGCACCGAGCGCGCGTGCAGCACGCGCTCGACCAGGTCGCCACGGGCGATCCCGCCAGCCTCGGCGCCAATTCGCAGCGGACGCCGGAGCGGGATCAATGCCGCTCGTGACGATGCCCTCGGGGCCGGTGCGTTCGCGTCGGCCCGATGAGCCAGGACGGTGTACCCGGCGATCCCCGCGAACACCAGGCACGCCAGCTTCCAGCGAGTGGCCGCCGCCGCGGGGGAAGCCCCGGATGTCGTGGTGGCCTTGGGCACAGATCTCGTCGCACGGTCGGTCATGGGGCTCCTCGGAGATGCGCGCACGGGCTTCGTCAAACGAACGCCGTCTGGGAACGATCCATTCCTTGCGAGCTCGCCGAGCACACGTTGAGGGCGAACCACCTGAGCGCGGTGGGCTTCGCGCGCGGGGGAGAAGGTTCCCTGGACATCGTCGCGCGCAGGCGCCACCTTCGGGGTGAGGCCGTCGAGCCGACCCTCGGTGAGGCCGCCGAGCCGACCCTCGGCCACGCGGCCACGCGGCCACGCGGCCACCTGGCACGCGGCCACGCGGCCACCTGGTACGGTGACCGGTGCCTGAGCGCTCGCCGAGCGAGCCCGCTCGCACGGTAAATGATCGACGTAGGGATGGCGTGGCTGATTGACGCCACCGGCGACGTTCGTAGACTCAAGTCATGTTGACGCCGGAGCAGACCATCGAGCTCAAAGCGCGCCTCCAGGCGGACCTGACCCGCCTCGCGGACCAAGCGCATCTTGCCATCGAGTTCACGATGGACCGCGACCGGGATCGGATCGGCCGCGATTCGATGGACGAGGCGACCGAGGAGGAGACCTACTCCACCCAGCTCCGGCTACACGACCGGGAGAACTTCCTCCTGGGTAAGATCCGGGAAGCCATGGTTCGCCTCGAGGCTGGGGAGATCGACGAGTGCGAGGAATGCAGCGAGCCGATCGGGTTCAAGCGGCTGCTGGCACGCCCTGTCACCACGCTGTGCTTCGAATGCAAGACCGCGCGCGAACAGGTCGAAGCCGACGACCGGACCGACTAGCCGGCCGCCTCCCTACCCTCGTTTTCGTCAGGTAATTTCCCGCCGTCGGCAACTCTGGTACTATCCCGTTCGTCGGGGATGCGCGACCGCTACACGATCACCGAGCGACTCGACCATGGCGGCATGGCGGAGGTGTTCCGCGGCGTCGCGGAGTCGATGGAGGGGTTCAAGAAGTCGGTTGCGATCAAGCGCATCCTTCCGAACCTCACCAAGAACCAGAAGTTCGTGGCGATGTTCCTGGACGAGGCACGGCTGTCGCTGTTCCTCCAACACGCGAACATCGTACAGGTCTTCGACATCTCGAAGACGCCGGACAACGCGTACTTCCTCGTCATGGAGTTCGTGGATGGGTGCAACCTCAAGGGCCTCATCGAGCGGCAGAAGCAGAAGGGCAAACGGATCGACGTCGGCCACGGCGTCTACCTGATGATCGAGTGCTGCAAGGCGCTGCAGTACGCCCACAGCCTCGAGCACCCGGAGACCAACGAGCCCCTGGGCATCGTGCACCGCGACATTTCGCCCCCCAACATCCTCCTGTCGAAGAACGGGGAGATCAAGCTGGTCGATTTCGGGCTCGCCAAGGCCAACAGCCAGATCGAGTCGACCGATCCCGGCGTGGTGAAGGGCAAGTTCAGCTACCTGTCTCCGGAGGCCGCCAGCGGGCAGAACGTCGATCACCGCGCGGATGTGTTCGCGGTCGGCATCATCCTGTGGGAGCTGTTCACGGGCCGGCGGCTGTTCTACGGCGAGAACGACTACCAGACGGTCGAGCTCGTCCGCCAGGCTCGGGTCCCCTCGATCGCGGCGCTCAACCCCGAGATCGATACCGAGATCGAGCAGGTCGTGCGCAAGGCGCTGGCCCGCGAACCCGACGACCGCTACCAAAATGCCGCCGATCTCGGCGACGCGCTCGCGCAGTTCCTGTTCTCGCGGCGCATGAAGGTAACGGCGCGCGACATCGCGGCGCTGGTCCGCGACACCCAGGTCGAGATGATGCGCAAGCGGTCAGCCGAGCCGAAGGACTCGCTGATCGACGCGCTTATCCTCGATGAGATGCAGAAGATGACCTCGCTGGTCGACGGCAACGGTGCCCCGCAGGTCGGGACCAATGAGGGCTCGCTGAGCCTCGATCCGAGCGCGTTCGTCGATACCTCGAGCTGGGTCACCGAGATGGAGCTGAGCTCCGGCCAGCAGACGGCCACCGCGAAGCGCCCGCTCCGCCCACAGCCGACCACCAAGGTCAAGCCCGGTGGGCCGCCGCACGAGATCGAGTCACTCGAGCATCTGCTCGAGCCGGATCGCACGGGGCTGCAGAAGAATCATCCGCGCAAGCTACCGTGGTTGCTCGTCGCCGTGATCCTGGTCCTGCTCGCCGCCACGACCGCCATCATCGTGATCATCGCGCTGAAGTGAAGCCGGCGAGCCCGGCTCGACTACCTCGAGCCCGTAATCGGCGTCAGTCGCCGTAACCGGCGACAACCTTACGGAATCGTCGCTCGAAGACGGGTGACTTCCAAGGGTATCGAACCATGCCCAAAGGGGCATTTCGACACGTCGTTCAGCGCAGCTTCTGGAGCTGGCGCAGCGTGTCGCTGCCCGGCGCCAGGTCGCTGACATGGCCGATCGCCTCGTTCAGGAGCTTGCGGTTGGTGAGCTGGGCGGCGAGCGTGCCCACCTGCTTCCAGGCGTCGACGGAATCGGGGTTGTACACGACCGCTTGCTGGGCGAGCTCGAGGGCCTTCCGGGGATTCTTCGGCTTGGCGATCTCGGCCGCGAACAGGTACGCCGCGTAGATCGTGGGATCCTGAACCATGACCGCGGCGAGGTGGCTCACCGCGGTCGGATCGTCACCGCGGTCGTACGCCACCGCCGCGAGCCCATAGTTGGCCTGGGCCACCCGGCGGGGGCTCGCGCTCTCCTTCACCAGCGCCTCGCGCGCCGCGAGGTAGTGCTTGGCAGCCTCTTCTTGACGCGGTCGGCCGGCGGCGAGATCGAGCTTGCCCGCAATGATGTCGATCTCCGGCCGATCGCGGAGCCGCGTCGGGGCCAGCGCCTTGAGCTTGGTCGCGAGCGCGGTCTGCTTGTCGTCGGCCGAGATCGTATCGGCTGCGAGGATGAACGTGTCGAGATCGGCGCCGCAGGTGTCGAGCGCACGCAGCAGGCCTCGCGCGGCGCTGGCGGCATCACTTCGGCTGAGCGCGAGCCGGGCGCGCTCGCGATCGAGCTGCCAGCGCACCAGGTCCTGCGCACGGTCGGCGAGCGCCAGCAACTCGGCAGCCTCGGCGTGTGCGCCGGTCAGCGTGCGTGCCCGCGCGGTCTCGACGAGCAACGCCGCGCCGGGGTGCTCACCGGCTTCCTTGAGCAACTGCTCGAGGGCGTCGCGCCCGCCGCGCGGCTCGCCGGCCTCGATCTGCAACAACCCGCCCTCGAAACGCGCGTCGAAGTTCCCGGTGCGACCCGCATCGGCATACGCCGCGAGCGCGCCGCGGATGTCGCCGACATCGCGATCGATGCGCGCGAGCTCGAGCTGCACGCGGGCGATGTCCGGACTCGGCCCGCCGACGACGTGCTCGAGCAGCCCCTTGGCCTTGTCGCGGGCGACCGGGTCGCCACCCGCCCGCAGGATCGCGGCGTAGACGGCGAGCATCGCGGCGGTCGCGGTCCGCGGGTTGACGTTCGGTTCGATCCGTCGGCGGGCGGACTCGCGGTCGCCGCTCGCGAGGTCGAGCCAGGCGCGCGCGATCAGCGCCGGCTCGTAGTCCGGCAGCTTCTTGAGCGCAGCATCGAAGTCGGCGCGCGCACCGTCGACGTCGCCCGTGGCGAGGCGCGCCTGGCCGCGCACCACCTGCCCCTTGGGCCAGCTCGCCGCATCCGGCGTCTTGGTGAAGATGTCCAGCGCGTCGACCGGCTTGCCGAGCCCGAACGCGATCTGGGCAAGGGTGGTGCGCGCGCGGCGACTCGCCGGCCACTTGTCGAACGTCATGGCCGCCGCCTTGCGCGCGTTTTCGAGCTCGCCGATCGAGTACAGCGTATCGACGAGCTCCTCGGCGAATCTCTGATCGGTGAGCCCGATCTCGAGCGACGCCTGGTAGTCGGTGCGCGCCGCGGCGGCGTCGTTGCGCGCGAAGTCGACCTGGGCGAGCGCGAGGTACGCGAACGCGACCTGGGTCGGCGAGGCGCCGCGCGGCGCGTCGGTCGCTGGCTTGCGGCTGTCGGCGACGAGCTTGGCGAGCTGGGCGCGAAGCTCGTTGCCGGGTGCCGACATGGCGCGGCGCGCGACCAGGAAGCCCTTGGCGATCACCGCCGCGGGGTTGTCGGAACGATCGACGGTGGCGACGGCTTCGTCCCACACCGAGCTCGCGCGGAGCGCGTTTGCCAGCCCGGCTGCATAGAGCGGCCGGGATTCGAGATCCAGGGCGCGGCGCAGGGCGGTGACCGCGGTCCTGGCGTCGCCGACCAACAAGGCGGCCTGCCCCGACACGTAGAACGCCGCCGGATCGTCGGGGGCGACCTGCACGGCGCGCTCGGCGGCTTCGCCCGCGGCCTTGGCATCGTTCTGCGCCAGCGCGAGGTACGCGGCCGCGATCTCGCCATCCAGGCTGGGGTAGCCGGCGAGGCCTTCGACCGCGGTCTTGGCGTCGCTGACGCTGTCGCCGAACTCGTACGCCAGCACCGCGAGCGTGCGCGCCAAGGCGGCCTTGTTGTCGATCGTGGGCGACGCCTGCGCGATGCTGCGCAGGCTATCCCGGGCACCGAGCCAGCCCTGCCAGGTATCGGTCTTCGCGAGATCGACCGAGCGCTCGCGCGCGGCGACGATCTGGGTACGCAGCCGCATGGACCGGATCTGGAACCCGGCGAACACGCCGCCGCCGATCACCGCTGCACCGATCAGCACCCACACGGCGAGCTGCAGGCGCGACCGCGCCTTGCGAACGCCGCTCCGCCCTGCCCTGCCGATCGCGGTCGAATCGGAGGCCAGCGCCGCGGCCGGCGCCCCGCCGTGACCGCTCCCCATCGACCCGAGCTGGGGCCCGAGCTGTTGATCGAGCTGCGGGGTCCGACGAGGCAACGGCGCCGGGCGCGGCCCCGAGAACCCGGACTGGGGCGCCGCGTCGGCCAGCATCGCCTCGCGCGGCCACGATGGTCGCTGGCCGTCGCGGGCGTCCTGACCAGCGGGCAGCGGCTCGCCGGCCGCGTTCATCGCCGTCGCCCGGGTCGCCGCCGGGTTGCCCTGCAGCTGCAGCAGCTGATGGAGCTGCTGTGCCTGGACCTGCTGCGGCGACATCGCCTGGGGCGGCTGCAGCGGCGAGTCCGACAGCTGGGGCAGGAGCTGCGCGAACGGCTCGGGCATCAGCGTCGACGGCAACTGCATCAGCGGCACATGCGAATACGGCGGCTGCGTGGCCGGTGACATGCGCATCGCCTGCGGCGACGGCAGCGGCTCCGGTGGGGCCATCAGCGGCAGGTGAGTCGCCAGCTCGGTCTGCTGTGCCGCGGTGGTCGCGCTTCGCAGGCTGAACGCGGCCTGCAATGGTAGCGGCGTCAGGTTCGGTGGCTCCAGCGCCGACAGATCCTCCACGTCGACCATCTCCTCCTCGTCGAGCTCGACCGTGGAGGTCTCCTTGAAGCCCCCGGGGCGCACCGGCTTGGTGGTCGCGAGCGCTGCCGCCGACGCCTTGCGCTTGGGAGCCGCCTTGCCCGGCGCGCGCTTGCCGCTGGCGCCGCGGGCGCCCGCGCTGACGCCATTGGCCGCGGCGTCGCGTGGCTCGACCGGCGGCTCGACCGGGTCGCCGAAATCGTCGTCCGGGCCGCTCTCGATCTCGAGGCCTGGATCAACTTCGACGGTGCCCGAGCCGTCGCGCAACGCCTCGCTGCCCGCAGCGAGCTTGCCGGCGTCGGCGTCGCTCTGCGCGGGACCCGCGCTCGATCGCCGCCGCGTGCTCGCGGCCACCGACGTGGGACGCGTGTACTCACCTACAGAATCTTCGGAGCTGGTGCTGGTCGCGCTCGCCGGGCTGACCGGGCTTGCGATCCCGGCCGCGCGCGCCTGAGCGCTGGCGCGGGGGCCGGCGACAGCCATCGCCGCGAGCTCGTGGGCCGGATAGTTCTTCGTGCCATCGGCGCCGAATCCCGAATCGTCGGGCCGCGCAAACGCCGCGGTGTGACCGGGGGTGCCGGGCGGGGCGCGGCCGACCATGCGCTCGGCTTCGTCGAGTAACGCCGCGATCTGCGCGTTGCCGCCGGCCTGATCGCGCAGCTTGACCAGGGCCTCCACCGCGCCGTGGCCGTCGCCCTTGCGCAGCAGCGCCTCGCCCTTGAGCAGCTGCGCCGCGGCGGACAGGCGATCGAGCTCGAGCGCGACGCGCATCTCGGCGAGCACCTCGTCGTAGCGCTTGAGCGCGAGCAGCGCCTGCCCCAAGACGACGCGCCCCTCGACGGTCGTCGGCCGACCGAGCAGGCCGAGCCGGCAGACCTTGACGGCCTCTTGAAATTGTCCCGAGCTGACCAGCGCCTGGCCGCGTGTAACGAAGTCGCTCTGCGACACCGCGGGAGAGCTTACCCCGACCAGAGCCACGTCGGGCAACTCGCTCGCGGTGTCGGTCCTAATCCTTCATGACGGGCATCACCGGCATCACGGGTTCCGGACGGGTTCCGGCAGCCCCGGCATTTCGGCGCCGCGCAGCCGGGTCTCGTCCACCATCAGCCAGCTCTGGCCGTGGCGCTCCCACGTCTGCAGCGCGTGGGTCTCGTGAACGGTACCTTCGGAATTCTTGTACCAGCTGAGCTTGACCTGCACGTGCGCCTCCCGCTCGCCGCGCGGATCGACCTTCACGACCTCGTATTCGGTGATCTTCACGTCGGCCGAGCGCTCGTCCATGTCGTCGACGAACTGCGAGCGCTCCGGTGGCGGAATCGATGTCGCGGCGGCCGCGAACCGCTCCCAGCGCACGCCTTCGTTGAACGTGCGGATCGACTCGGAGAGGTCGCTCTCGCTACGGACCTGCGGCGCGCCGCAGCCGAGCACCAGCACCGTGATCAGAATCGCTCGCATGGCATCTCCATCCTCTGGCTGTCCTCGGACTCCGCTGGCTTCATCCGTGACCTAGGTCTCAGCCGGCGCGGCCTTGCGCGGCACCGCGCGGATCGCCCGGATCGCATCGAGATCTCGCCTGCCAAGCTCGCGCGTGACCACGAGCACGACGACAAACGTGGCGCCGACCGCGACCGCTTCGACCAGCGTCATCAGCTTGCTGCTGCCGAGATGGACGAACCGCCCCACCGCCAGCGCGCCGCCAGTGGCGATCGCGATCCGCACGATGCTCGCGATCGGCAAGAACGCGCCGAACCTGCGGTGGAGCACCCAGCCCGAGGCGATCGCGCCGAGCGTCATCGCGGCGCTCGTCACCAGCGCCGCGACGTGCAGCACGTCGCCATGCTCGGCGGCGAGCGGGATCGCGATCGCGTTGCCGACCGCGGCGAGCCCGAGCGTGACCGCGGCGGTGACGATCGCGGGGGCGGTCTTGCCGGCGCCGTTGAGGATCGTGCCGGCGATCGCGAAGATCGAGAACGCGACGTTGCCGAGCGCCAGGGCGCCCAGCGCCGGCCCACCGAGCTGCGCATAGTCGGGCGCATACACCAGGCCGAGGATGTCGCTCGGATTGGCGGCCATCACGACGGCGATCGCCATCGCGAAGATCAGCGAGTAGCGCGTCGTGACCTCGACGTAGCGCCGCGTGGTCTCGCGGTCCTCGGTGAACGTCGAGCGCGACACCAGCGGGAACACGACGAACGTCGCGGCGATGATCGCCTGGTACGGCAAGCGCGCGAGGTTCTGGACCGCCGCGTAATAGCCGTTCTGGATATCGGCGAGCACGCTCGGATCGACGCGATAACCGGTCGCGTGCGCCGCCCACGGCAGCGCGCGGGCCAGCGCGCCATCGAGCGCGCCGGCGTGCGCGGCGTAGTATTCGGTGGTCAGCCGCTTGATCAGGATGCTGTCGATGAACATCAGCGCGTTGAACAGCACCAGGTAGAGCGCGACCCCCGCGAAGAACTGGATCAGCGGGCGCACCGGCAGGCGCTCGGCGGGTGCGATGGCGCCGCCGTGTCCTGGTAGCCCCACCCACACGATCGCCGCGCACAGGATCACGCCGACCGCGGCGACCCAGCCACCGATCACGCCGACCACGCCGAACCCCGCCGCGGCCATGCCGAGCAGGCCGACCACGCGCAGCGTCGCAAACGTCATGTCGAGACCGGCCTGCTTGTGGAACTGATGAAGGCCGTTCGCGGTGCCGACGAACACCGCGTAGAACGAGTAGCCGCCGACGATCAGCCCCGCGAGCATCAGCGGCGCGGTCTTGGTCATGTCGTGGAGCAGCCACGCCACCAGCGGCGCGGCGGCGATGAATCCCACGGCGATGACCAGGCCGAGCCGGACGTGCATACGCAGCCCAGCATCCTGGACCCGGCGCGCCTTGCCAGGCTCCTGCGCCGCGAACCGCGAGACCGACTGGATCGTGCCGGTGACCAGCACGTTGTTGACCAGCGAGGCGATGTTGGCGACCAGGCTGTAGCTGCCAAACGACGCGCGAGAGAGGATCGCCGGCAGCCGGACCTGGATGAGCAGCCCCGCGAACATGAAGTAGAACTTCGCGAACGCGATGTAGAGGACGCCGCGGCCGGCGCCGGTCCGCGCGCTCGCCGCGGGCGCAGCCGCCGGGATCACGGCCGGGATGGTGGATGGACGCAGCTCGTCGGCCGACTGCGGGGCCTCGTTATCGCTCACGGCGGGTACTCCCGCGTAGCACGCGGCTCGCCAACGCAGCAACTTGCTGGCTACTTACGGAAGTCCTTGCCGAAGTCAGGTCTTCGGACGCGTGACGACGAGATGTGCCTGCTTGTCCTTGTCGACGTAGCCAAACCGGAACGGCAGCGTGCGGACCTTCTGGGACTGCCACAGCTCGATGAACGCATCGTCGTGGCGCGGATCGGTGCCCTCCAGAAAGGCGCCGGCGTAGTGACCATAGGTCTGCTGCACCATCCCGGCGCGCTTGGCGAAGCTCGGCGGGATGCCGGTCGAGTCCGACAGCATCCAGGTCAGGTGGTCGAGCATGTAGCGGCGGATGACCGAGAAGTCGCCGCGCCACAACAGATAACTCGCGCCCTTGGTCAGCATCGTGACCTTGCCCTTGCTCTCGAGATGCCGGATCAGCCCGGGGTGCTTGGCGAGGTACGGATCGCCAAGGTTCCAGCCGATGTGGCGGTGGACGCGGAGCTGGGTCTCGCCGAGCTTGCGGTACTGGATCTCGACGTTGGCAAACGCGTGGGAGAACGCCGGCGACAACCAGTCGTGCTTGAGGCTCTTGGGCCGGGTCTTCTGGGCCCGCTTGTCGAGCTCGTCGATCTCGGCCTGTGCGAGATAGTGGATCTGCCCGGTCTCGTCGAGCGAGAAGTACCGCATCGCCACCGGCTCGTAGCCACCGGCGACCAGCCCGAGCAGGAACGAGCTGACCTGGCCGGGGAGATCGTTGCGCTGCTGCTTGGACAGGTTCTCGCTGGTGTTGGAGCCGACCGAGACCAGGCCGCCGATCTCGGCGCGCAGCGCTCCCAGGCTGCGCTCGACCGCCTCCGGGCTCAGCGTGCGCAGCCGCCGCGGGTCACCGGCCAGCTCGAGCGAGATCGTCGTCACCTCGGTCGCCTCGGGAAACGCGACCAGCGCGGACAGCAGGTCGCCGCCGCCGAACGGATAGACCACGGTCTTCGGCAGGTTCTTGGGGACGACGCGATCGAACCAGCTGCGGCCCTTCTCGAAGTAGGTCGCGCGAAACTCGGCGATGCGCGCCAGGATCAGCTTGCAGTGGTGCGCGACGATCGCGTCGAGCTTGGTGGTCGCCCGGGCCTCGCCGCCGCCGAGTCCGCCGGGCAGCGCGGTGTCGGCAGCGCCGCACGCGGCGACCCGGTACAGAAGCTTTGCGTCGTCAATGAAGTCCGTGCCCTCGAGCGCGGCCACCGGCTCAGCGGGCGGCGCAACAGCCACGGGCGGTGGGGATGGAGTCGGGACGGGAGCCGCGGCCTCTGCCGGTGGCGCCGCGGCCGGTGGCGCCGCGGGGGGGGGAACCGCGGCAACGCGGGTGGTCGCCGGCTCGGTCGTGGGCGTCGGGCTGGACGCGCCGCCGCGGCACGCCACCAGCGCGAGCAAAAGGCTGAGCCGCCAGATCCAACGGTCTGGCGCGGAACGAGTCTCCTGTCGGTGATCGGAACGCATCATCGGACCCAACGCCGGGCCGGCCTCTCGCATTGCAGACAATTCATGCTCCTAGGTCCGCGACCGAGCCCTCGTACATCTTGTCGAGCAGCGCCGCGTACTTCTTCTCGACGACCTTGCGCTTGACCTTGAGGCTCGGCGTCAGATCGCCATCGTCGACCGACAGGTCCTTGGGCAGGATCACGAAGTGCTTGACGGTCTCGTACTTCGCCAGCGACTTGTTGATCTCGTCGAAGTACGGCGCGATCAACTTCCTGGCCTCCTCGGTCTTGACCACCTCGGCGTACGGCTTGCCGTTCATGCCGTGATCCTTGGCCCACTTCATGGTGGATTCCTCGTCGAGCGTGACCAGCGCCGTCACGAAGTTGCGCCGTTCGCCGTGGACGATCACCTGGCTGATGTACGGGCAATGCGCCTTGAGCTTGCCCTCGATTGCCTGCGGCGCGATGTACTTGCCGCCCGAGGTCTTGATGAGATCTTTCTTGCGATCGGTGATCCGCAAGAAGCCGTCGCGGTCGATCTCGCCGATGTCGCCGGTGCGGAGCCAGCCGTCGACCAGGACCTCGGCGGTCTGCTCGGGCAGGTTGTGGTAGCCCTGCATGATCGCGGGAGACCTGATCAGGATCTCGCCGTCCTCGGGCGCGATCTTGGTCTCGGTCCCCGGCAGCGCCTGGCCGACCGAGCCGAACACGTAGTTGGTCGGCCGGTTCACGAACGTCGCCGCCGAGCTCTCGGTGAGGCCATAGCCCTCGAGGATCAGGATGCCGCACGCGTGGAAGAACTCGGCGATCTCGCGCGCCAGCGGCGCCGACCCGGACACCAGGTAGCGAACCCGCCCGCCGAACGTCGCCTTGACCTTCGAGAACACGAGGCGCTCGGCGATCTTCAGGCGAACCGCGAGCAACCCGGTCGGCTCCTTGCCCTGCTGGCGCAGCACCGATGCGGCCTTGCCGGTCGCGATCGCGCGCTGGAAGATCCAGTGCTTGACCACGCCGCCCTGCTTGGCGCCCTCGATGATCTTGTTGTAGACCTTCTCGAAGATCCGCGGCACCGCGGACATGATCGTCGGCCGGACCACCGCGAGGTTCGAGACCAGCTTGGGGATCCGGCCATCGACCGCGGTGACCGATCCGGACGCGATGTGGCCGGCCATCAGCACCTTGCCGAACACATGCGACATCGGCAGCCACAGGTACTGCACGTCGTCGGCGCCCCACAGCCGGATCGCGTCGATCGCGTCGGCGCAGTACGCCCAGTTCTCGTGCACGAGCCGCACGCCCTTGGGCCTGCCGGTGGTGCCCGAGGTGTAGATCAGGGTGGCGAGCTGGTCGCCCTTGATGCCGGCGATCGTGTCATCGACCATGCGCGGATCGCGCGCGAGCTGGGCCGCGCCGGCGGCCTCCAGCTCCGACAGCGTCATCACCCAGTCCTTGAGCGGCTCCGCGGGCGTGCCGTCGATCAGGATCACCTTGGCGAGCTTGGGCAGCTCGGGGCGATGCGCGGCCAGCTTGGCCAGCTGGCTGTCGTCCTCGACGAACGCGTAGCGCGCCTCGGAGTCGGCCAGGATGTACGTACAGTCGTCGGCGGTGCTCGACGGATACACCGTCGTGGTGGCGCCGCCGGCGCACATGACGCCGAGATCGGAGAGCAGCCACTCGACCCGCGTGCCGGACAGGATGCCGACGCGCTGTTCGCGCTCGAGGCCGAGCGACAAAAGGCCCGCCGCGATCGCCTTGATCCGCTCGCCGGATTGCCGCCACGTCATCGACCGCCACTGATCGCCGACCGGGTAGCGGTAGGCCTCGCGATCAGGTGTGTCGTGCACGCGGCGCGACAGCAGCTCTGGGATCGAGGTGGTCTTCCGGATGAGGCGCTCGGGAGAAGACGGCGGCATGCCGGCTCATCATGCCAAGTTGCACCCATAGTTGCACTTGTGCGCCGCGTTTTCCGGCGAGCCTGCACGCACCGGGCATCGTGAGCCCACGGTTCGGGACGCTGCGAAGCAGGTCAGGCGTGACTCGGCGACAGCCGAGAACTGACGTACGCTCCCGCCGTGGCGGACGCTCGGGACTGGCTGGACGGACTGGCCGCCGCATGGAGCGACGAGCGGATGGCCGTGCGAGCGCGTTTCGCACTCGAGCGTTCGGGGCGGATCCTCAGCGAGCGCGTCGCGCTGGGCATCGCGATCGATCGGCTGCGCATCGTCGACGAGCAATCGGCGCCCGGCGAGCGAGTGCGCGTCCGCGTCGCGGTCCCGGCGACGATCGATCTCGACAACCTGCGGCTCGCGCCCGGCGATCCGATCCGGCTGTGGGCCGAGCATCCCGACGAGCCCGGCGCGGTGCGCGGGGTCTACGAGCGGCGCGAGGACCAGTCGCTATGGCTGATGCTCGATCGCTCGATCGACGAGGTCGACCGCGACTACGCCATCGATCCCGAGGCGCCCGAGGTCACGTTCGACCGCGGCGATCACGCGATCGCGCGCGCGCGCGCGGCGGTCGCCACCTCCGATCTCGCGCGCACCCGCGACGTCGCGGCGCTGATCAAGCCGCCGCGGCCGATCGCGCCTGTGACCTGGACCGCATTCGACACCGCGCTCGATGACCGCCAGCGCGCGGCGGTGGAATGCGCGCTGCGGTCCGGCGACATCGCCGTGATCCATGGACCACCTGGCACCGGCAAGACCCGCACGCTGATCGAGGTCGTGCGCCAGCGCGTCGCCCGCGGTGAGCGCGTGCTGTGCGCGGCGCCATCGAACACCGCGGTCGATAACCTCGGCCTCGGGGTGATGCTCGCGGACGCCAAGCTGCGCGCGGTGCGGCTCGGGCACCCGGCGCGCGTCCACCCCGCGCTCGCGATGCTGACGCTCGACGCGCAGGTCGACGCCGACGGCGCGACCGGGCTCGCCCGCGAGTGGCACGACCGCGCGCGCCAGCTGCGCAAGACCGCCTCGGGCAAGCGCGGCCCCGAGGCCAAGGCGCTGTGGCACGAGGCGCGGGCGCTCGACCGCGACGCCGCTCGCGAGGTCGCCAACGCCGAGCGCGCGATCATCGGGCGCGCCGAGGTCATCCTCGCGACCTGCGCAGGCTGCGATCACTTCCTGCTCGGCCCGCACGGCGATGTCCCCGCGTTCGATTGCGTGATCGTCGATGAGGCGACCCAGGCGCCCGACCCGCTGCTGCTGATCGCGCTGGGGCGCGCCAAGCTCGCCGTGCTCGCGGGCGATCCGCAGCAGCTGGGCCCGGTGGTGACCGGCGGAGCGGCGATCGAGACCATGCTGGGGACCACGATCTTCGAGCGGCTGGCACGAGCGGCGCGGCTCGCGCAGGCGATCCGGCTCGCCGCGCCCGACACCGCGGCCACGACCGACACCAGTACCCCGGCCGGCGCCGTGATGCTCGAGCAGCAGCACCGCATGCACGTCCAGATCATGACGTTTCCATCGCGCACGATGTACGACGGCAGGCTGCGCGCCGCGCCCGAGGTGGCCGCGCACACGCTCGACGATCTCGCCGTGACCCCGGATCCGCTGCGGCCCGGGCCGCTGTGGCTGGTCGATACCGCGGGCAAGGCGTGGAACGAGCAGCGCACCGACTTCGAGCCCGGCGGCTCGCTCAACAACGCCCCCGCGTTCCAGATCGATCCCAGCACGTTCAACATCGGCAACGCCGAGCGGGTGGCCGCCGAGGCCCGCCGGCTGCTGTCCCGCGGGCTGCCACCGGCGGAGATCGCGATCATCGCGGCGTACTCGGCCCAGGCGCGCCGGCTGCGCGAGTTGCTCCGCACCGAGCGCGCTGCCGGGCTCGAGATCGGCACCGTCGATGGATTTCAGGGCCGCGAGAAGGAGGCCGTCATCGTCGATCTGGTGCGCTCCAACGAGCACGGCGAGATCGGGTTTCTCGCCAACACGCGGCGGATGAACGTCGCGTTGACCCGCGCGCGCCGGTTCCTGCTCGTCGTCGCGGACTCCGCCACGCTCGGCGCCCACCCCTACTATGCCGCGTTCCTGTCGTACGTCGGTGAGCTCGACGCACATGGCAGCGCCTGGAGCGATGACGCCCCGCCCCTGTAGCGCCGGCGCACGACGACGCATCGGACCTTTGACGAACGCGTCGTACTTTGCGACAACCCTCTGGCTGTGAACAATTTTCGCCGTGTTGTATTCGTCTCCCCCCTGTGGGCCTTGCTCGCCGCCCTGGCCGTGTCCGGCTGCGAGAAAGCCAACGACCTGCCTCGCTTGAAGGACGAGGCGCTGGCGACCGCGAAGACCTATCAGGAGCAGGTCGACGACCTCGCCCATCGCGCCCAGGTGGTGGGCCATCGGCTCAGCACGCTGCCGGCCCAGGCGCTCAACAGCGCGACCGCCCAGCGGGCCTACCAGGGAGCGAGCAGCGTGCTGGCACGGACCCGCAATGACCTGCAGCAGGTGGCCGTCCGGGCCCAGACCGGCGCGACGTCGGGCAAGCGCGAGGACCTCGAGCGGCTGATCGCCGAGCTGCACCAGCGGACCGACGACGCGATCCGCGAGGCCGGCTCGGGGATCGCGGCCGTGGAGAGCTGGGTCGCGATCGCCGAGCAGCGCCAGCGCGCTTCGGCGGGGGCTGGCGGAGCCGCGGGGGCAACGGTTCCCGCGGGTTCTGAAGACGCCGCCAACATGGGCTCGGACGCAGCGGTTCGCTAGCCGAGCCATCCGCCGCCGGTCCGGCGGCCGCGGTTATTCTGCGAGCAGCGATCGAATCCGTACTATGCTCGCCGCAACATGTTGACGTACGGCCGCGCCTGCTTCGGCTGGAAAGCTCGTGTCGCGTTGCACTGCCGCCAGCACCGGGGGCTCCGCCCAGCCGGGGTGGTCGGCGAACCGGCCGTCCCGGAGCTGGCATGATTGGCCCGGGCTGGATGCCGTCGCTGCCACGCCCGATGATCCGGGCGAAGCGCGGCGTGTTCGGCGATGCGTCCTGGCGCACCCGCCGCCGCCGCCGGCGATCCCGGGCGGATCGCTGGCCGCCGATCTCCTACGATCTGCCGGAGCTGGATCGCGGCTTGGACGGTGCCGCGGCCTCGCTGCCGATGGCCACACTGCGAGCAACCGCCTCGCACGCCCGGCATCGCCTGATCGCCGGAGACCTGCAGCGCTGGCTCGTCGCGCGCTGGAGCTGGCTCAGGCCGCGCAGCATCCCGATCCTGGTCGCGTGCGCTGCCCTGCCCGCCCTGCTCGCCCTGGTCGACCTCGTGAAACATCCAGAGGGGCGCACGCGCCACGACGATCGGATGCTCCGCGTGCATGTCGACGTGACGGTCACCTCGCGGCCGCACGTCGCGGGCAGCGAACCGAGCGCAGCCGAGCGCCCGGTCCTGCACTGGCGACCGCTCCTCGTGCGTCCGAGCTGCTTGGCCACGCTCGACGGCGGCTGCCCTCCGCGCGCGGCCGGCGACGTCATGCCACGGTGACGCGCCGGTCTCGAGATCCGGACTCTTACGAGTGGCTGAGGAACTGCAACATGCGGGCGATCGCGTCGATCACCAGCGCCGGTTGATCGCGCATCACGTTGTGGCTGCTGCCCGTGGCGAGCAGCGCGGCGCGTGACGGCGACGCGGCGACGAACGCGGCGTGGACGCGCCGCATCGCCGCGTTCTCCTCGTCCGTGTCGCCCCAGGAGTGCTCGGCGACGATGTCGATGGTCGGTAGCGCCGGTGGGAACGGCACGGCTCGCAGCCGGCGGACGGTCTCCGGGTACGCTCGCATCAGCGGGCGCATGACCCGCGCCCGTGCGGGGCTGGCGCGCTCCAGCGCGTCGAGCTGCGCCGCGTAGCTCGCCTGCAGCTGGGCCACCTCGGCGTCGTCGAAGAACGCGACGAGATTGGCGTCGACCAGCACGGCCCCCGCGACCCGCGGGTCGCTCGCCGCGACCAGCGTGGCGATGAACCCGCCGTACGAATGGGCGACCAGCACGATCGGACCGCGGATGTTGAACCGATCGAGCGCGCGCTTGAGGGCGGTGGCCTCGTCGTCGATGCGGTAGGGGCCGGGCGATGGTGCGCTCTTGCCGAGCCCCGCGCGGTCGTACACCACGGTGCGGACTCCGGATCCTTGCCTCACCGCCGGCTCGATGGCGGACCACACCGACGAGTCGTCGCCGCCACCGGCTTCGAACACGACCGTGGGATCGCCGTGCCCGGCGACCTGCATCCACAGCGGCGCGCCACTGGCATCGGGGCTCGCCACGCCCGGCCCCACCGACGTCGCCTCGGCGCAACCAACGAGCAGCCCTGATACAAGCAGCAATGAACGCATGGTTATCTGTTGTACCAAGCCCGGTGGCGACACCTTCATTACATCGCGCGACCAAGCATTACCTCGGTGAGTCTCTGAGCGGTTCTCGAGCTGTGGTGGCGTCACCACGCAGCCGCGTAACGACTGTGAGCTGACCGACAATTCAGAGTTCTGGCAACATCACGTGCGACGGGTCGTCACATCGCGGCCGAGGTTCAGTTGGCGATCACGGCGACGTAGGTGACCCGGTCCGCCTCGAGCGTGAACGCCGTCGCACCCGTCGCACCACCCGCGACGGTGATCTGCACTGCGCCGGGATCGACGTTGGGAAACAATAGATCGCTGCCCACGGGCGTACTGGCGTCCGGATACGACTGCCAGCTTGTGCCATTGAACTGCTGCGCCTGCGCGTGATTCGCTGAGATCGACGCGGCGCGAAGCGCGCCATCGAGGTGAACGACGAGCTGCGCCTTGGCGGGGTCGTAGGCCGCCCCGATCTGCGTGAACATCGCAGTCTCCTGGCCCTGCGTCATCGCACGTGCGCTGAACGCGCCATCGGTGGCAATCACCGTGTCCGAGGCGATCGCGACGCCGCGCCGTGGATAGAGTGTGCGATCCGACCCGCATCCACTGGCCGCGGTGGGCGGGATGATGTCGACGACGGTCTGCGGCTGGCGCGGGACGCACAGCACGAAGCGGCCGTTGGGCGGCGTGGTGGTGGTCGCGGTGGCGCTGGCGTCGCCGCGTACGGTCCACTTCGCGCCGAGCACCCCGCAGAAGCTGGTCTCGGTCGACAACCAGTTGATGTTCTCGCCGGTGAACACGGCGCCAGCGCCGCACATCCCCGTCGGCGTATCGATCGGCGCATCGACCGGCTTGGCGCCGTCGTCGCCACCACAGGCGCCCAGCGCCAGCGCGGCCCCGATGCAGGCAACGGACCTGGCAACGACAAGAGGTCGATCGGGGAACACAGCGAACTTGCGGCCTGACGTCATCGCCAGACGCTAGCAGACGGTTCTCACCGACGGCATAGGCCGTGCGGTCAGTGATTGCCGGGCTTGCCGAACGATGCTGGCTTCGCCGTGATCGCGGGCTTCGCGCCGGACACGGCACCCGATGCGCTCGATGCAGCCGGTGCGGCGATCGCGTCGGGCAACACCAGCTCCGCAAGCGTGTCCTGGAACTGGACCCGCGCCAGCATGATCTTCTCCTCTTGATCGACGATCTGGATCGTCGTCTTCTGCACGCGATCCGAGATCTCCTTCATCTTGAGCTTGAGGTGGGCCATCAGCTCACCGCTGGTCTTGACCGCTTGCAGGCTGAAGATCTGGTTGTGGATCTCGGTCATGCGCCCGCGATAGTCGGCGAGCCGGCGCCGCAGGCTGAGCTGTTCCTGGCCGAGGTCGACCAGCGCCCGGTGGCTCGCGAGCAGCTTGCGCAGCTGGTCCTTGATCTCGGGGGTGCCCTCCGGCGATTCGATCCACGCCTTCATCATGTCGAGCGTGACGTCGGCCGCGAGGTCGAGCGTGCGCTCGATCGGCGTCGCCTCGGCGATCATGACCTCCTTGACCTCATGGGGCGCGAGCTGGACCTCGAACAGGTGGGCGTCGCCGACTCGCTGGAACGCGGGCGGGGCGTCGAGCAGCGTCCAGCCCTTGTTGACGGTGTGCCGGATGAAGACCTTGGCCACCTCGCCGAGCCGGTTGGTGATGGTGAGCCGGCGGCGGCGGATGTGCTGGACGTTCGCCGTGAGGATGCCGCGCGACAGCGTCATCAGCCGCGAGATCTTGTCGTCCTCGCCGTCGTTGCGCTCCACGACGATCTGGCGATCCAGCGCGAACGGCACGACCGCGGAGGCCTTGGGCGGGATCGGCTCGGTGAGGCCCTCGCCGATGAAGCGCTCCTGACCATAGACCGTGACCGGTCCGGTCTCGAGCGTCGAGTCGGTCGGGTTCTTGAACCGCACCGCGCGAAACGCGAAGTGCGCATTGCCGCGCTCGGACTCGGCATCGTAGAGATAGACCTCCTCGCCTTCGGTCGGGCTGCGCACCATCGAGACCATCGCCGACGAACCGCGGTCGACGGTGACCGGCTGGGTGCTCGCGAAGTGACTCTCGCCGACCGGCTGGGCATCGACGTCGACCCCGCGGGTACCGGCCGACGACGTGGCCTCGCCGATCGGGGCGGCCTGTGCGACCAGCCGCACGCGCTCCTGCTGGGTCGGGTCCACCTTGGTGACGACCTTGATGCGGGCGGGGGCGACGCCCTGATCGATCAGCTGATTCCGCACGATGTTCGCGCGGTCGCTGGCGCGCCGGTTCGACTCGGGGTCGCTGGCGCTGGCATAGCCCTCGACGACGATCGCCTTGTCGGAGTGCACGAGCGCCTGCGAGACCTCCTTCATCTTGCGATCGCCGGCGGTGACCTGCGTGGCCGGTGGCGGAGGCTCTGGCGATGGCGGAGCCAAGGCGTCAGATTCTGCGTCCCGCGCCGAGATCCGTGTGGGGGCTCCGCCTGATCGCCCACGCGGGCTCGGGGCGGCCTGCGGCGATGGCCGGGGGCGAGCCTGGAGGACGTCGCCGACGGATGAGCGCGCCGACCGCTGGAGGTCGCGGCCGTCGATGACGGATGCACTTCCCGTCAGCTGGCTGCGTTCGATCACGGGGGCCCGGCCCTCGATGACGATCGCCTCGCCGTTCGCGCCGTCCACCGACGTCGCGATGGCCTCCGCCATCTTGCGCAGCTCGCGATCCCGAGCGCTCACCACGGTGCTCCCCGGATGACCCTCGGGACGGCGGATCTCGTCGTCGCGCAGCTCGCCGAGCACGACCTCACCGCCGGCGCCGTCGGACCCCGCGGCCGGATACGGCGAAACGCCGGTCGGCGGCGCGATCGCGAACCGCGCCTCGTTGGCGAGCGTCTCGCGCTGGACCTGCCGCACGCTCCACAGGTCGTAGCGGAACGACAGCGCCGACGACGAGCCGACCCCGACCAGCACGTTCTTCCAGTCCTCGCCCGAGGTGTTGTCGACGATCGCCCAGCCCTCGAGCATGACGTCGTGGTGGGTCCCGACGACCACGCGGTAGCTCGGCTTCCACGCCGGCGACTCGGTGACATACGTCAGCACCACATCCGCGGGGGCCGTGCTCGGCAGCTGCAGCGTCATCACCAGGTTGGTGCCGTCCTCGGTCTGCTGGCGCGGGATCGAGACCGGCAGCGGCTGGTTGGTGAAGCCGTCGACGACGGTCAGCGACTTGAGGAAGTCGTCGACCCGCTCGCGCGGCACGCGGACCGTGAGGTTGCCGCCCGACACCGTGGTGCGGCGTTCGTAGAACGCGACCCCGTTGCGATAGATCACGACGCGGCCGAGCGCGACGCTATCGACACCGACGAACGAGGCATGCCTCGGGCCACAGGCGGCCAACGCCGCGGCTAACAGGACTCCGGCGAGACGCTTCTTCATGACACCCCTTGGTGCGTGACCACACGCGATGGCTGATGTGGATCGCCAAACGCACGTGCGCGGGGGCGTGGTCTACGTGGCGCGCGGTTTCTTCCCAGACTTCGCGGCGCGACCGGTGGTCCGCGATGTTGGCGCTGCGACCGACGGAGCCGCATCAGGTGCGACGCTCGCCGGCGGCGCGGATGTAGGCGCGGTGGCGACCGCGGCTGCCGCGCCGATCCGCTGGGCGCGCCGCTCCTCGAGCTCGTCGAGGCTGCGCGGCCAGTCCTCCTTGAGCAGGCGAGACAAGCTGCGATCGGCGAGCAGGCGGCCCTCGGTCTGACAGGTCGGACAGTAGTTGGCTTCGTTGTCGGCGTAGACGATGCGCTGGACCTTCGTGCCGCACACCGGACACGGCTGCCCGTACTTGCCGTGGACCGCCATCTCGGGGCGAAACGCGGTGACCTTGTCGGGGAACCCGTCGCCGACCTCGTCGCGCAGCCGCTGGGTCCACAGGTTCAGCTGCGTCACGCAGGCGGCGTGGAGGGTCGCGATCTCGGCGTCGGTGATCGACGGCGTCATCCGGAACGGCGACAGCTTCGCGGCGTGCAGGATCTCGTCGGAGTACGCGTTGCCGATGCCGTCGAACAGCGTGGGATCGGTGAGCGCGCGCTTGATCGTGTGGCGCTCGATCCGCAGCCGCTCGCCGAACGCCGCCGCGGTCGCTGTGAACACATCGAGGCCGCCGCGATCGAACGCAGCGAGCGCGGCGCGACCGGCGACCAGGTGCAGCGATGCGCGCTTCTTCGGCGATGCCTCGGTGAACACCAGCGTGCCATCGGGCAGATCGAACGCCGCGAGGCCGACCTTGGCCGGCAGCTTCTCGCCGCGCTTCTTCCAGCGCAGCCGGCCGGCGATCATCAGGTGAATGACGATGAAGCGCTCACCGGGGACACCGGTCCCGGTGGCGCCGGGGACGCCGATGACGATCCGTTTGCCGAGCCGCTCGACCGATTCGATCGTCGCGCCGCGCAGCTCACTCGGTGATGGCGAGACCGTGCGAAGCACGAACGGGCTGGCGATCCGGATCGCCTCGAGCGGCTGGCCGACCGCCAGCGCGCGCAGCCGCTCGACATAGACCGTGACGTCCGGCAGCTCAGGCATGCTGGGGGGGCCCTGGGTGCGACCCGCGCGTCACTTCTTCTTCGCGGCCTTCTTCTTCGGCGCATCCTCGACGGCGGCCTCCGATTCGATGACCGCGGCGACCGCCGGCTTGCGCTCGGCGTCCTTGGTCATCCCGAGGCTGGCCTTGAGCGCCTCCATCAGATCGATCACCTTGCCGGTCGGCGCCTCGGGCATCATCGTGATCTCCTGGCCCTCGACCTTCTTGGCGATCAACTCGCGCATCCGGGCCTGCACGTCATCCTTGTACTTCTCCGGCGCGAACGTCTCGTGGGCGATCTGCTGGATGATCTGCTTCGCGAGGCCGAGCTCGGCGGGCTTGAGCTCCGGCAGGTCGGGCAGCGGGACCTCGGCCCACGGCTTGACCTCCTCGGCGTAGCGCAGCTGGTGCATGATCAGACCGTTGTTGTACGGCCGCAGCGAGACGATGTACTGCTTGCCGCGCGCCGCGTACGACGCGATCCCGACGAGCCCGGTCTCGATCATCGAGTCGTGGATCAGCTTGTAGGCCCGCTCGCCGCCCTTGTCGGGCCCGAGGTAGTAGCTCTTCTCGACCCACAGCGGATCGACCGCGGTCGCCGGAACAAACTCCTCGATCGCGATCGCCTGGGTCGCGACCGCATCGAGTGCCTTGAGCTCGTCGGCGGAGAACACGACATACTGCCCCTTGGCGTGCTCGAAGCCCTTCACCGTGTGGTCGCGGTCGACGATCTCATTGCACTGCGTACAGATGTACTGCTGCTTGAGCCGCGCGCCGTCGGCATCGTGCAGCATGTTGAAATGGATGTCGCTCCCGGTCTCGTTCGTCGTGTAGAGCTTGGTGGGGATCGAGACCAGGCCGAACGAGATGGTCGCAGTACCGATCGAGCGTGCGGGCATATGGGATAATTGTACCGATCTGCCGCGCGGTACCCACTTATGACTGACGATGACGACGGACTCGAGGTCTACCGCGCCAAGCGGACCGGGGGTCGTACACCTGAACCCATGGCCAGCACGCCCGCGGCCGGCCGCGGGCCCCGCATGTTCGTGATCCACCAGCATGACGCAACGCGCATGCACTGGGACCTCCGACTCGAGATCGACGGGGTGCTGTGCTCGTGGGCGGTCCCCAAGGAGCCGTCGATGGATCCCGACGACAAGCGGCTCGCGGTCAAGGTCGAGAATCACCCGCTCGAGTACGTCCACTTCGAGGCCGTCATCCCCGACGGCAACTACGGCGCGGGGCCGATGATCGCGTGGGATCGCGGGCTGTTCCGGCCGCTGGTCGACCCAGCCCAGGGCATGATCGACGGCGAGATCAAGTTCGAGCTCTACGGCTACAAGCTGCGCGGCGCGTTCACGCTGGTCCACACGGGTAAGGGCCGGCGCGGCCAGCGCTCGGGGCGCGGCTCGAACGACTGGCTCCTCATCAAGAAGCGCGACGAGCCGACCGAGGCGTTCCTCGCCACCGGACAGCCGCTGTCGGGAGCAAGCGTGCTGTCGGGACTCACGATCGACGCACTCGCGGCCGGGGCACCGGCGCACCGAGCGGTGGTCGCCGAGCTCGCCGGGCTGGGTGCCCCGCGGCGCGCCATCGCGCTGGCGTCGGTGGAGCTGATGCTGTGCCATACCGCGGACGCGCCATTCTCGTCCGACGACTGGGTGTTCGAGCTCAAGTATGACGGCTTCCGACTGGCGAGCATCGGCGGCGTGGGACAGGCGGAGCTGCGCTATCGCTCGGGCCAGGACCCGACGCTGCGCTATCCCGAGCTGACCTCCGCGCTGCGCGCGCTGCCGATCCCGGGCCTCGTGCTCGATGGCGAGATCGTGATGCTCGACGCTGGCGGCAAGCCGGACTTTCACCGGCTCGCCGCGCGCGCGCAGATCCACCGCACGTCCGAGATCCAGCGCGCCGCGCTCGCCACGCCGGTGACGTACATGGTGTTCGATCTGCTCGGAGCGGCGGGGTTCGATCTGCGCGGCCTGCCGCTCCTGGTCCGCAAGAGCCTGCTCGCGCGGATCTTGCCGACGATCGGCCCGCTCAAGCTCGCCGAGCACATCCCGTCGCAGGGTGAGGCACTCCTCGCCCAGATCGTCGCGCGCGGGCTCGAGGGCGTGGTCGCCAAGCGCGCCGGGTCGACGTACCGTCCCACGCGCTCGCGCGACTGGCTCAAGATCAAGGCCGACCCCGAAGGCGACTTTGCGGTGTGTGGCTACACGCCACCCAAGCACTCGCGCGCTGGCTTCGGCGCGCTGCACCTGTGTGTTCGCAGCGACGGACGGTGGCTGTGGGCCGGCAAGGTCGGCTCAGGGTTCGATGACCAGCTGCTGACCTCGCTCAAGGCCGAGCTCGACGCCAAGCCAACCTGGAAGCCGAGCTTTCCGCGCCCCGAGGGGTCCGGAGATGCGCGGTGGATCGAGCCCGAGCTGGTTGTCCAGGTCCGCTATCGCGAGTGGCCGGAGGACTCGTCGCTGCGGTTCCCGGTGTTCGAGCGGCTGCGCCGCGACAAGCTCGCCGGCGACTGCACGATGACCGCCCGCCGCACCGGCGAAGCCGCCGGGGGCGGCGACAAGATCGAGGAGCCGGCGGTGTCCGCGCCGCTCGAGATCGATCAGCCGATCCGCGAGCTGCGGCTGTCGAACCCCAAGAAGGTGTTCTGGAAGACCGAGGGGATCACCAAAGGCGACCTCATCGACTACTACCGATCGATGGCGCCGTACATCCTGCCCTACCTCGCGGACCGCCCGACGGTGTTGACCCGCTACCCCGACGGCATCGACGGCGAGATGTTCTATCAGAAGGACATGCCGGACTGGGTCCCACCATGGCTGCGCACCACGGCGCTGTGGAGCGAGCACAGCCAGCGCGAGATCCACTACGTGCTGATCGACGACGCCGATGGGCTCGCCTTCGTCGCCAACATGGGGTCGATCCCGATCCACGCGTGGGCGAGCCGGATCGCGAACCTCGAGAAGCCGGACTGGACGATCGTCGATCTCGATCCCAAGAACGCGCCGCGCGAGCACGTCGTGCCGCTGGCCCTCGCGATCCACGAGCTGTGCGAGGCTGCCGGGCTACCCAACTACGTCAAGACGTCGGGCCAGACCGGGCTCCACGTGCTGATCCCGCTCGGCGGTCAGTGCACGTTCGACCAGGCGCGCATGCTGGCCTACCTGATCGGCCAGCTCGTCGAGCGCCGGCACCCGACGATGGCGACCACGGCACGCAACCCCGCGGCGCGTGGCGGGCGGGTGTACCTCGACTGGGGGCAGAACGCGCACGGCCAGCTGCTGGTCGCGCCGTACAGCGTGCGTCCCGTCGGCGGTGCCCCGGTCTCGATGCCGCTGACCTGGGATGAGGTCGTTCCTGGGCTCGATGCCAAGCAGTTTCATCTCCGCAATGCGCTCGAGCGCGTCACGCGCTGGGCCGGCGACCCGTGCCTGGCCGTGCTGAGCGAGCGGCCTGATCTACGGCTCGCGCTCGAGCGGCTCGAGCAGCTCGCCAAGGCGGTCTGACGGCTGCGACCGCTCGACCATCGACGCCCGACCACCCCACGCGGCCACGAGGGAACACGACCATATCCGCCGCCGGCGCTTCCACGACCGAGCCACCCAGCGGCTCCCCTCCTGCCCCCACGCGGTCTCGAGCTCTGCAGGCAGATTCTCGAGAAGCACCGCAAACGCCGGCGACGGACTCCCCACACGAACCACAGCAGTTACTGCTCGGCAACCCCACCAACACGATCTCCATACCCAGGTCGCCCCGTCCACTATCGCGCGGGTTCGATTCCGTGTCCCCAGCACGCCCTGCCCCGACGATCTCGTTGCCTTCATCTGGATGACGAGTCGCGTCCTCGATATTCCCGATGATTCGCAAGATTTCGCCTGTCGCATGGGCGGCAATCCAGCCCGATCCGAATTTGCCACTCTGTGCATGCAGCCGGGCATGCATCCAGGGCCGTAACTTGCGAGATTCGCAGCGCCCGGCCAGCTCGACCAAGCCCTGCTGCGAACCGACGTGCCCAAGGCCAAGCCGCCGAAGATCGGCGGAGCGCGACGGCCGAGCGCCTGCTGGTGGTCATGGCCGGTGCTCGTAGCCCGGGCTCACGGGCTCGTCATGGGCCCATGCTCACCGATCCACGCGCCCGCGTGCCCGCCGACTGGCAAACGCGGTGTTGGGAATGTTCATGCGTGCACGCGTCTCCCAGGTAGTCGTGGCCTTGACCAACTCAATATCAACGTGTCAGCCTGGGTCTGGGATGGGGGATTCGGTAGAGCGGGTGCCAGGTCGCGCGTCGATCTCGAGGACCGTGATCGCGGATGCGACGCCGATCCTGAGCAAGCTCGCCGCGCGGCTATGCGAGACGCCCGCCGACGCCAGCGACCTCGTGCAGGATACGGTCGAGCGCGCGATGCGGCAGGGGATCCCGGCCGACGTACGAAATCCGATCGGATGGCTCACGACGATCATGCACAACCTGTTCATCGATCGCTGCCGCGCCGAGGCCCGGCGGCCGCCGCACGAGCCGCTCAACGAGGTCCACGACAACATCACGCCGCTCGAGGTCGTCAGCGCCGAGCCCGCGTGGAGCCGCTCGACGATGGAGGATCTGCGCGCCGCGCTCGACAAGCTCAGCGCGACGTATCGCGAGGTCTACGTGCTGCACACCTTCGAGGGCCTGTCGTACGAGGCGATCGCGGAGCGGCTGAAGATCCATCGCATCACGGTCGGGACCCGGCTCACGCGGGCGCGCCAGGAGCTGCGCAAGGTGCTCGTCATGCGGCTCGGCGTGGAGCGCAAGCCGTGACGGCGCGTTGTGAAGATCTCGATCCGTTCTTCGACCGAGAGCTGCCGTCCGAGGCCGGCCTGGCGTTCCGCGAGCACCTCACGAGGTGCGCGCGGTGCCAGAAGGTGCTGCGCGGACGGATGCTCGAGGCCGCGATGATCGCGGGGGCGGCCGATCGCGCGTCGGCCGAGTCCGCCCCCGCATCTGCGCGCGAGCCCATCGCAGCGGCCCAGCACGCCGCGCCACGGGGCACGCTCGGCGAGCGCATCGGCCGATGGCGCCGGTACGCGGTCGCCACCGGTACTGCGGCCATCGCCATGGCGGCCGCCGGGCTGATGACCTGGCGGCCCGGCCCATCGGCGCCCGCGGCGCCCGCGATCTCGCTCGCCGACGAGCGCGGCGTGGAGGTCCGATTCTCGGCGCCGGCCCTCGATCGCCATCGCCGCTACGCGGTCGTGCGCGCGGCCGGCTCGGCCGCCGCGGTGCCGCACGAGCGGATCGGCCTGTCGGAGCTCGCCGAGCTGGAGCGCCGCGGCGAGCTCAACATGCTGGTCGGCGCGTCGGCACTCAACGGCGATCTCGCGTCGGCCGAACGAACCGCCGGGGAGCTGCCCAAGACGGCGCCCAGCCTGACCGATCGAGCCGCGATCGAGCTGCTGCGCGACACCAGCGCGACCGACATCGGGTCGCCGCGCACGCAGGCGGCGGAGCGCGCCCTGTCGCTCACCACCGACGCGCTGCGCATCGATCCTGCGTATGCCCCGGCGCGATGGAACCAGGCGCTCGCCCTCCGGCGGCTCGGGCTCGCGCTCGTCGCCGCGCGCGTGTTCGACGAGATCGCCGAGCTCCGCGAGGCCGGTTGGGCGGATGAGGCGCGCGGCAACGCCGACCTACTTCGTCGCGACTACCAGCGCACCACCGATGACTGGCGCCGGACCAAGGCCGACGCCGACCAGATGGTCCTGGGCGGCGCGGTGCTGGCGGCCGACGCGATCGCACGCGCCCCGAGCCTCGCGCGCGATGCGTTCTACAAGGCGCTGGCGACCGCGTCGACGCTCGCACGCATCGACGAGCTCCGCCCGCTCGCCCGCGCGCTCGACGCACAGTTCGCGACCACCGCGCTGCGCGATCTTCTCGCGCGGGTCCGTGCATCGGATCTCCGGTCGCGCGCCCCGGTCGCCGCGGACCTCCGGGCGTTCCTCAAGCTGCGCAAGCCGGCCGAGGCGATCAACGAGCTGCGCGCGCGCGCCCTCGACCACGACATTCCCGACATCGTCCTCGCGTCGTTCCTGGTGATCGACGCGGCCGACACCGACGACAGCGATCTCGCGCTGCTCGACCAGCTCGTGATCCGGAGCCGCGACCCCTGGTGGCGGCTCGTCCAGCTCGCGCGCCGGGCGCACGTCCTCGAGTTCGATCATCGCGACTACGCGGCGGTCGACGCGGCCGAGCGGATCGCCGGCCCGATCTGCAAGTCGATCCACAGCACGTGGTGCGGGCGGATCATGCGCCTCGCGGGCGGCGCCAACAGCCAGATGGGCCGCGCCGACCTCGCGATCGAACAGATCACGGCCGCGCGTCGACAGGCCACCGAGGCGGCGGTTCCAGACGACGAGATCGCCGCGCTCGAGGCGCTCGGGCAAGCGGTCGCCATCCGGGTCGCCGACGACGTCGACTCCGGGGCGGTCGCCGGCGCGTATCTCGAGGAGGTCGCGCTGCGCAACGACACGTGTACGACGCGGCTCCGACGGCTCGACTTCGCGGCCACCGCGGCCCTGCAGCACCACCGGTTCGCGCAGGCGGCACGCGCCCGCCATGACAGCGATGTCCTCGAGCAGGAGCGGTGCCAGGACGAGCAGGTCCGGCTCAACGGAGAGACCGCACGCGTCCAGCTCGTGCTGCATGGCCAGGCCACCAGCATCGAGACGCTGCGCACCAACCTCGCGCGGCTCGACAGCGGGCACGCGGGCTGGAAGCAGCAAGCGCTCTACGTCGAGTTCCTGCGCGCCGCCGCGACGCTGGCCGAGGACCGCCCCCGCGGTGAGCTCGCCTTGCGCCAGGTGATCGCGGACAGCGACGCCGATCCGGCGCGCCCGTTCGCCCGCCAGGTCCGCGCGCTCGCGTTCGACGCGATCGTCGAGTCCATCGCCCGATCCGACGACGCCAAGGCCGTGCTCGCGCTGCTCACCGAGCGGCTCCGGACGCCGAGCTTCGATCGATGCGTGGTCGGCGTCGCGGCGTGGAATCGCCTGGTCGTCGCGGTGCTCGATGCCGATGGCCGGCCCGCGCTGGACACCCGGGAGATTCCCGAGGGCGTGGTCATGGTTCCTCCGTCCGAGGTCGTGTCTCCGGCGCTGCGCGCCCGGCTGGACGGGTGCCGCCGCGTCGAGGTCGTGACGCCGGGTGCGTACTTCGGCACGCCGAGGTTACTCGGCGGCGAGGTCGCCTGGGTCTATCGCAGCGGCACGCCGCGCCCGGCATCCGCGCGGGGCCCCACCCGCGAGCTCGTGATCGCGGAGGCGACGCCTCCCGAGGATCTCCAGCTGCCCGCGCTGCGGCCGTTCGCCGGGCTTCCGGGCGCCGAGCTGGTGTCCGATCGCGCCGCGACGCCGGCGAACGTGCTCGCGGCGATGCAGACCGCCAGCCTGATCGTCGTCGTAGCGCACGGGCTCACCGACGCAAACGAGCCGACCGCCGCGAGCTTGATCCTGTCGCCGGACGCGCAAGGCGACTACCTGCTGACCGCGTCCAAGGTCAGCGCGGTCCGGCTCTCTCATGCGCCGGTCGTCGTCCTGGCGGGCTGTGACGCCGGCCGCGTGCAGGTCAGCGCCCAGCCCTGGAGCCTCGCGACCTCGTTCGTCGACGCCGGCGCGCGCGTCGTGATCGCACCGACCGAGCCCATCCCGGACGCGAGCGCGAACGAGGTGTTTCGCTCGCTGGTCGAGCGGATTCGCGCGGGCGCCGATCCCGCAGATGCGCTCGCCTTGGAGCGCCGGACGCGCGGCGCCGTGGCGCCGTGGCTATCGAGCATTGTCGTATTCGAATAACAGGAGAGAGACGTCATGGATCGTAGTTCCGAAGCTGAGATGCCGGGGGCGAGAACGGGTGGGCCACGTTGTCTGGTGTCGTTGACGCCGAGTCCGGCACCCGAGGGCGTGATTCCAACGCTGGTGATCGCGCGGTCTGCCGCGACCTGCCACGACGACCACCGCGAGCACCGCGGCGTGGTGTTCTATGACGCCGAGCCGGTCGCGTGGTGCTGCCTGTCGGATGACGAGGTGCTCGAGTTCAAGACCTGGGGCGCCCGGCGATTCCCGGCGGTGCAGATCGTGACGGTGGCGAGTCCCGCGCCGCAGATCAACTGCCCACCGTCGGTGCCGAGCCTGACGCAGGACCTCGAGCTCCGCGACAGGATGGTCGCCGAGCTGCGCAGCCTGGCGCCGCGCTGGTTCGTGCCGGCCACACCGGTCGCGTCGGCCAAGCTGGTGGCCTGACGAGGTGTCGAAATGCCGCTGCGGCATGGTTCGATCTCTCGGAGGCCGTGAGTCTTCGAGCGCCGACTCCGTACGCCACCGGCGCCGGCCCGGTCAAGCGATGTGCACGCTGGTGCCGAGAGCGCGCCAGGCATCGAGGATCTCGGCGTCGGTGCCGCGCTCCGTGACCAGGCAGGTGATGCTCGAGGCCGGGACGGTGTGATGGGTCGCTGCGGCGAGGAGCTTTTCCCGGGTGGCGACCAGCACGGTCTCGCCGCTCGCCTCGATCATCGCCCGCTTGAGCACGACCTCCTCCGCGTCGTACGTCCACAGGCCGGTCTGCGCGTCGGCGGCACACACCCCGGGGAAACACAGGTCGGCGCGGATGCCCTGGATCTGCCGGAGCGCCATCGATCCCATCGCGCCGCCGATCTTCGGCTCGATGCGGCCGCCGATCGCGATCACCTCGAAGCCTGGGCGACCGACCAGCGCCAGCGCCACGTCGGGCGCGTTGGTGACCACCGTGAGGTCGCGGCCCTCGGGCAACGCCGCCGCGATCGCCGAGTTGGTCGAGCCGGCGTCGATGAACAGGATCTGCCCTGCGCTGACCAGCTTTGCCGCTACCGCCGCCAGCGCGCGCTTGCGCTCGACGTGCTCGCCGCGTCGCTCCTCGAGCGACACGTTCCGCGTCAGCAGCAGCGCGCCGCCGTAGACCCGCTTGCACAGGCCCTTGGCGGCCAGCTCGCGCAGATCGCGCCGGATCGAATCCTCCGAGACCCGGTGCTCGACGGCGAGATCGGCGGCGATCACCCGACCCTGCTGGCGCAGCCGGTCGAGGATCCGGTCCTGCCGCTCGTAGGGCAGCGTTGCGTCGGGGACCCGATCGGTCGGCATCAGGCCGCCCTGGTGTTTCGCCGGACGATCGAAGCGCACAGCGCGACCACGACCAGCAGAACGGCGATCCCACCCAGCGCGATCGACAGGCTCGTCACGCCTGCCACGAGCCCGATCACGGCCGGGCCGGTGAGCATGCCGGCGTAGCCCAGGACGGTGACCGTCGCGATCGAGATCCCCGGCGCCGTCCCCGGAATCCGGCCCGCGGCGCTGAACAGCACCGGCACGATGTTCGATGCGCCCAGCCCGACGAGCACGAAGCCGATCAGCGAGGCCGCACCCGACGGCACCGCGGTCGCGACCACCAGCCCCGCGGCAGCCACCAGGCCGCCGTAGCGCACGATGCGCAGCGGGCCGAGCACCGCCGTGACGCGATCGCCGAGCAGCCGCCCCGTCGACATCGCGATCGAGAACGCCGCGTAGCCCATGCCGGCGCCGGACAGCGCGAAGTCGCGGGCCGAGCGCAGGAACACCGCGCTCCAGTCCAGCATCGCGCCCTCGGCGAGGAACACGAACGTGCAGAGCACCCCCAGCAACACCGCCGTGCCCGATGGCCGAGCGAACGCCGAGCGCTGCGCGATCGCCGCGTCCCGCACGGGCACGATTACCTTCTTCCACTGGGTCGCGACGATCACCACCAGCAGGACCGACACGGAGGCGGCGCACGTGGTGAGCGGCGCTCCCGCTCCGAGCAGCGCCGCCATCCCCGCCGAACCGGCGAGCCCGCCGACGCTGAACAGTCCGTGGAACCCCGACATCAGCGGCCGGCCATGCAGCCGCTCGACGTCGACCGCATGGGCGTTCATCGCGACGTCGAGCACGCCCAGCGAGCCGCCGAACCCCACCAGCGCCGCGCCCAGCAGGATCGGCGATGGCGCGACGGTCAACAGCGGGAGGGCGACGCAGACCAGCAGCCCGCTGATCGCCATGACCACGCGGTTGCCGTAGCGATGGCTGAGATAGCCGGCCAGCGGCATCGCGCCGGTGGAGCCGAGCCCCATGCACAACAGCACCAGGCCGAGCTGCGCATCATCGAGCCCGAGGTGCGCCTTCGCGAACGGAACCATCGGTGCCCAGCTCGCCATCCCGATCCCCGCCACCAGGAAGAAACCGCGGGTGGCGGTGCTGGCCGCCGCCACCCGAGACGCGTCGCGCTGATCTGTGTCCTGCACTGTGCAGAACCATACACAAACGTGCACAAACGTGCAAACTTGCACAATATCAAATAGAAACAAATACTTCCTTGAAACATGACGCGAGGCCGCAGCCCCTGCGCCGCCCGGATCATCACCAGGAGCCAGGCCAAGCAGCGCGAGCGACATCGCGACGCACGTCCGGACGCGCAGCGAGGAGCGTACGCGACGAGCAAGGACCGTCCCACGGCGCGACGTGCCCGCGATGCGCAGGTTGCGGCCGGCGACCTGGTGAATGATCCGAGCTAGGGTGCGCCGGGTGAAGATCGCCTGCATCGGCGGCGGCCCCGCCGGGCTCTACCTCGGCATCCTCGTCAAGCGCAGCGCTCCCGAGCACGAGGTGATCGTGCTCGAGCGCAACCGGCCCGCGGACACGTTCGGGTTCGGCGTGGTGTTCTCCGACGCCACGCTCGGCAACCTCGCCACCGCAGATCCCGAGAGCCACGCGCAGATCACCGGCCGGTTCGCGCGCTGGGACGACATCGAGATCCAGGTCGGCGGGGACGTGCTGCGCTCGACCGGCCACGGGTTCTGCGGGCTCGAGCGCAAGGCGCTGCTGCAGATCCTGCAAGAACGCGCAACCGCGGTCGGCGTCCGCATCGCGTACGAGCACGACGTGCGGTCGCTCGCCGAAGTCGCCGCGGACCACGCGCCCGACGTCATCATCGGATGCGACGGCGTCGCGAGCGGGGTGCGCGATGCGCTCGCGGCCGAGCTCCGCCCGACGGTCGACGTGCGGCCGAACAAGTTCGTGTGGCTCGGGTGCACGGTGCCGTACCAGGCGTTCACGTTCGTGTTCAAGCAGACGCCGCACGGGCTGTTCCGCGTCCACGCCTACCGCTATCACGCGCACGGCTCGACGTTCATCGTCGAGTGCCGCGACGACACCTGGCGGCGCGCCGGCCTGGCCACCGCCGATGAGGACGCCACCGTCGCGATCCTCGAGGCGATCTTCGCCGCCGAGCTGGCCGGCCACCGGCTGGTGAAGAATCGCTCGATCTGGCGCAACTTCCCGACGGTGCGCTGCGAGAAGTGGCACGCCGGCAACGCCGTGCTGATGGGCGATGCGGCGCACACCGCGCACTTCTCGATCGGCTCGGGGACCAAGCTCGCGATGGAGGACGCGATCGTCTTGCGCGACGAATTGCTCGGCGCGCGCGAGGTCGGGGCGGCGCTGGCCGCGTACGAGGCCCGCCGGCGCCCCGAGGTCGAGGCGCTCCAGGCCGCCGCGCAGGCCAGCCTCGAGTGGTTCGAGGGCACCGAGCGCTACACGCGCATGGCGCCCGTCCAGTTCACCTACAGCCTCATGACGCGGAGCTTGCGGGTGTCGCACGCCTCGGTCAGCAAGCGCGATCCGCACCTGGCGTCCGGCGTGGAACGGCTGCTCGCCGCGGCGCTCGGGCTCACCGGCGATCCGCCGCCACCGTCAGCGCTGCCGTTCGTGCTCGGCGATCGCCGCGCGCGCTCCCGGTTCGCCGTGTCGCCGCCCGCCGGAACGCTCGCCGACGCGGCGCTCGCCGGCGCGGGGGTGGTGGTGACCGCCGGCATCCCGCTCGCCGAGACCGGCGCGCCGGCACCGGGCCTGCGCGACGACGCCGAGGCCGCCGCGTGGCGCCGCGTGGCCGATCGCGTGCATGACGGCGGCGCGCTGATCGCCGCGCGGATCGCCTTGCCGCTCGCGCCCCCCGGCGCGCTGGTCGCCGCGGTGGCGCGCGCCGCGGTCGCCGGGTTCGACCTGATCTTGCTCGATCCCTGCGATGACGCCGAGGCGATCGAGGCGCTGCCATCGGCGATCGCGACCGCGCGCACGGCCTGGCGCACCGGCGGCTGGATCGCCGCCGCGATCCACGATCGCCCCGCGGTGATCGGCCACGCCGCGCAGGTCGTCCGCGCCGGCGCCGAGCTGTTGTGGATCTCGGCCGCTGGCCCCCGCGGCGATGCGGCGGGCAGCCACGGGGCCCGGTTGCCGGCCGCACCGCTGGCCGATCGGCTGCGCAACGAGCTCGGGGTCGCGACCGCGATCGAGTGCGGCGATGCCCGGCTCGCCGACCTCGATGCCGCGATCGCCGCCGGGCGCGCGGATCTCATTGCGGTCGCGACCCTGCCCGACCGGGCGCGGCGGGCGTCGTGAAGCCGCGGCGCTACCAGCTGCGCAAGGAGGCCGTCGGCGTGGCGCTGCGCCACCCGTGGATCTTTCGCGACCACATGAGCTCGGCGGCCGGCGCGCTGCGTGACGGCGAGTGGCTGCGGCTGGTCGATGGCGCGAACCGCGTCATCGGGTACGGCTTCTACGAGGCGACCGGCGCGATCGCGATCCGGATGCTGCGGCGCGGCCCCGCCCCGCCCGACGCCGCCTGGCTGCGCGATCAACTGGCCGCGGCGATCGCCCGGCGCGCCGAGCTGGCGCGACGCAGCGACGCGATCCGGCTGGTCCACGGCGAGAGCGACGGCATCCCGGCCGTCGTGGTCGATCGGTTCGGCGACACCCTCGTGGTCAGCAGCTACTCCGCGGGCGCCGATGCGATCGCGCGCTACACCGCGCACGCGCTGGGCCGCGGCCGCGATGCCGCCAGCCAGATCGTCGGGCCGGCGCGCCACGTCGTGCTGCGGCCGGCGCACCTGCGCCAGGGCCCGGCCGAGCCAGCGCGGACGCTGCGCGGTGCCCCGCCCGCGCGGGTCCACATCACCGAACGCAGCGACCGCGGCGACCGTGGTGACCGCGATCTGTCGCTCGCCGTCGATCTCGCGACCGGGCAGAAGACCGGGACCTATCTCGATCTGCGCGGGCTGCGGCGCGAGGTCGCCGCGTCCGCCCTGGGCGGTGCGCGTGTGCTCAACCTGTTCGCGTATTCCGGCATGCTGGGCCGCGCCGCCGAGGTCGCCGGCGCGACGGCGATCGTCCAGGTCGACGCGTCGGAGCGCGCGCTCGCGTTCGCCGCTGCGCACCACGTCGGCAACGCCGCCAAGCACGTGTTCGTGGTCGCCGATGTGTTCGACTGGCTACCCGCGCTGGCCGGCGAGCCGTTCGATCTCGTGATCGTCGATCCGCCCGCGATGACGAGCAAGGCGATGCAGGTCCCGGCCGTGCTCGCGGCGTACCGCAAGCTGTATCGCGCCGCGGCACGCCAGGTTCGGCCCGGCGGCAGCCTGGTCGCCGCGTGCTGCACCAGCCGGATCGAGCGTTCGGTGTTTCACCAGACCGTCCGCGACGCGCTCGGCGATCGTTTTACATTCGATCGCGAGATCCCGGCTGAAGCGGATCACCCGGTCGGGTTCCCGCAGTCCGACTATCTCAAGATCGCCTGGTGGCGACGCGGGATCTGACCGCGACACCTGCGATGTCTCATCGGTGTCCCATGGGACTCCTGCGTCGCCGTTCAGTGTGCGCTGGCGCTGCGTTTGGCGAGCTGCCGATAGCGTAGCAAATGCCGGACAGCGCACCGCAGCATCGCATCGTCGCCCGTGCGACGCCCCGCCAGCTCGAGTAGCCGCGCCAGGTTGAAGTGCGCGTCGGCAACCCGATCGCCCAGCTCGATCGCGCGCTCGTAGGCCGCGATGGCCTCGGCTCGGCGGCCCTGATCTTCGACGGCAACGCCGAGGTTGAACCAGTACAGCGCGACGCTCGGATCGGCGCAGATCGCCAGGCGGTAGCTGGCCTCGGCCACCGCGGGGGCGCCGGCGTCGTGGTGCAGCCGCCCGAGGTTATTGTGGGCATCTGCCAGGCTTGGACACCCGGCGAGGGCCCGCTCGTACGCGGATCGGGCCTTTGCCGGATCGCTCGCCTCGAGACGGCAGCCTGTGTCGTACCAACTGGTCGCACTCGTGCCGCGGCGCAAGCCAAACCGAGCACCCGCGGATACGCCGGGACCGAGCTTGATCATCCCAGGTACCCCTGATTCCGGCCTGATCGGAAAGGTCAGAAGATCACCCACGTAGATGACGGTATCGGAACCGTCTGACATTCTGGGTTCCGAGCGATGTTAGGATATTCACGTTGTGGGTGACGCGCAGGGCACGACCCTTAGCTTCCACGAAGATGGCAAGACTGGACGGATCGGGCCCAGGCCCGAACCCGTACTGGTGTTGGTACTCGAGTGTGGACGACCGCGCGCCGGCTCGGTGCGCTTCCGGTTGGCCGACCTCACGGCGGTGATGCTCGGCCGTGGCGCCGAGCGCCGCGCCGAGCGGGTCGGCACCGAGCTCACAGTCCGCGTCCCGGACAAGTGGATGTCGTCGCGACACGCGCGGATCGAGCCGAGCTTTGGCCGCTGGGTGTTGACCGACACCGAGTCGAAGAACGGCTCGATTGTCGACGGCCACACCACCAAGCGCGCGGTGCTGACCGACGGCTCGCTGATCGAGCTGGGCCACACGCTGTTCCTGTTCTTCGAGCGCCTGCCGATCGAAGCCGAGGCCGGCGCGCAGGTCGAGCTCATCCCGAGCGATGGGCCGCCGGGGTTTGCCACCCTGATGCCGGTATGGAACCAGGAGCTCGCCCGACTGCGCCAGATCGCGTCGTCGGAGATCCCGATGCTGATCGAGGGCGAGAGCGGGACCGGCAAGGAAGTCATCGCGCGGGCGATCCACGATCAATCGAATCGCCACGGCGCGTTCGTGCCGGTCAACTGCGGCGCGCTCCCAGAGAACCTCGTCGAGAGCGAGCTGTTCGGCTACAAGAAGGGCGCGTTCAGCGGCGCTCAGACCGATCACCCGGGGCTGGTCCGCGCGGCGGACGCGGGCACCCTGTTCCTCGACGAGATCGGCGATCTGCCGCCAAGCTCGCAGGCCGCGCTGTTGCGCGTGTTGCAGGAGCGCGAGGTCATGCCGGTCGGCGGCACCCGCGCGGTCGAGATCGATCTCCGGGTGGTCGCCGCGACGCACCGCGATCTCGACGACATGGTCGCCGAAGGCAGCTTCCGCCACGATCTGTTCGCCCGGCTCGCCGGGTTTCGCGTCACCGTGCCGCCACTCGCGGAGCGCCGCACCGATCTGGGCGTGCTGATCGGCCTGCTCCATACGCGGATCTTCCCAAGCGAGCATCCAGGGTTCGACATCGACGCCGCGCGGTTGTTGCTGCGCTACCCGTGGCCGCTCAACGTCCGCGAGCTCGAGCAAGCGCTCGCCACCGCGCAGGTGCTGGCCGGCAACGAGCTGGTGCGCGCCGATCACCTGCCGGATTCGGTCCGCACCGGACGCCCGCCGGGAGCCCCACGGCCGGTCGTGCTCAGCGAGAACGACCAGAAGGTCCGCGATCAAGTGGTCGCGTCGCTGCGCGAGCATCAGGGCAACGTCTCGGCGGTCGCGCGCGCGCTCGACAAGGACCGCAAGCAGATCCAGCGCTGGATCAAACGCTTCGGGCTCGATCCCGGCAGCTATCGCTAGCGCCGCCGTCGGTCCTCGCGTGCGGAGTCGTCGGTGACCGGGATCCTCGACGCGGATCTGGCGCCCCCGGGATCTGCCCGCGGCGCTCCGGGATCGGTGACGGCGCGCTCCGTTCTCGCCGACGCGGCGCGGGGTTGCGGTTCGACCTTTGCCGCCAAGCGAGCCGATGCGTCGGTCGCTGTGCGCGACCGCCACAGCGCGCGAGCCCGCTACGCGGAGTGCTACGAAGTCCACGTGTAACGCGGGGTTGCAGCGGCACGACCGGTGCACACGCGATCCTCGTCATGAAGACGATGGTCAGCACCGCGGGCAACGGACTTCCGGGAGCGTTCGAGATTCCCGACGTCCTCGCTCCCGGCGCGAAGGCCGGACCATGGATCGTCGAGCGCGAGCTCGGCCGCGGCGGCATGGGCGCGGTCTACGCGGTGGTCCACGAGGAGATCGGCAAGCGCGCCGCGCTCAAGGTCGTGCACAAGCGGCTGCTCGCGTCGGGCTTCAACGGCGACCGCATGCTGCTCGAGGCGAAGGTCGTCAACCAGGTCGGCCACCCGAACATCGTCGACATCTTCGAGACCGGCACGCTCGCCGACGGCCGCCCGTACATCGTGATGGAGCGCCTCGACGGCCAGGCGCTGAGCACCCGCGCCGACGAAAGCAAGCTGCGGCCGGATCTGGTCATCGCGATCCTGCTCCAGGTCTGCGATGCGCTGATCGCCGCCCATGCCGCCGGCGTCATCCACCGCGACCTCAAGCTCGACAACGTGTTCCTGATCGACAACCCCGAGGATCCGACGACGCCCAAGGTCAAGCTGCTCGACTGGGGCATCGCCAAGCTGATCCACCACGACGTCAAGCACACGGTCGAGGGTCAGCTCGTCGGAACGCCGCAGTACCTGTCGCCCGAGCAAGCGCGCGGGATCGAGGTCACGCCGCAGACCGACGTGTACTCGCTCGGCGTCATGGCCTACGAGCTGTTCCTCGAGCAGCTGCCGTTCGAGGCCGAGACCGCCGCCGAGGTGATGGCGATGCACCTGCGCATGGCCCCACCGGCGCCGGGCGAGCTGTGGCCCGACGTGCCGGCGCCGCTCGAGGACCTGCTGCTCGCGATGCTCGCGAAGCAAGCCGACCAGCGCCCGACGATGAACGAGGTCGCGCGCCGGCTCGAAGCGGTACGCGCTGAGCTCGATCGCCGCCGGCAGTCCCACGGAGCCGCGATCCCGCGCCGCCGCACCGCGACGCCCATGGATCTATCGAGGCCGAACCGGGTGATCTCGTCCGCCGGGCTCGCCGAGACCATGCCGGCCACCTTCCGGCCCACCAAGCGCTGGCAGCTCGCCGCTGGCGTGTTCGCGCTGGCGACGAGCGGCATGGTGTTCTGGATCAGCCGCGTCGGCGACCGGTCCGCGAGCGCGGCGACGACGTCGGAGCTGAGCGCGACCCAGGCCGTGACCGAGCCCGGCCTGGTCGGCGGCGACCCGGCCGACGCGAGCAGCCTCTGGGGCGGTGCGCGCGGAGACGTGCTGACCGACGAGCCCGGCGACGGGGTCACGGTGCGCCGGTCCGTGGCCGCCCGCGTCACGCCGGTCGCCGTCCGCACCGAGCCGGCGTCGATCACGCGCGCTGCGGCGCTGCCTATCCCCGACGCGGTCACCGCGCGCGGCGCCGTGGCGCCGGCACCCGCCCGACCACCCGCGTCGCTCGCTGCTCCGTCGCGCCCCGCCACGACCGCGCCTCGCCGGGGCGCCAAGATCGATCCCGACGGCACGATCGATCCATACCTGTGAGGGCTACACGATGAGGGTCGTCGTATTCATCGTCGCGTTGATGGTACTCGCGCCGATCGCGCGATCCGACAGCTGGTCCGGCCAGGTCCCGGCCAAGGCGCGCGCGCTCGCCGAGCGCGGCCGAGCCCTGCACGACGCCGGCGACTACGCCAACGCGATCGTCGCATTCACCCAGGCGTATGCGATGGCGCCGAGCCCCGCGCTGCTGTTCAACCTCGCGCAAGCCTATCGCCTGCTGGGGGACTGCGATGACGCGGCGCTGATGTACCGGCGCTACATCGCCACCAACCCCGGGCCAGAGCGCAGCGCGCTCGCCGAATCGCAGCTCGCCGCCATGGAGCGCTGCGTCCAGAAGCTGGCGCTGCACATCGCGGTCGAGACCGCCAACGGTGGCCTCGTGGTGCCGCCCCCACCGACGGGGCTATGGGCGACCGCGACCCCGCCCGGTCCGTCGCACAAAGCGCAGATCGAGAAGGACGTCGGGGTCGGGCTGATCGCGGGCGGCACGGTCTCCCTGGCGGTCGCGGCGTTCTATGCGGTCCGGGCGCACAATGCGTCCAGCGACGTCGCCGCCGCGTACGCCCGCGGCGCGCGCCCGAACGAGATCGCGCCGATCGATAGCCGCGGCAAGTCCGCCGCGCGTGCAGCGAAGATCTCCGGGGGTGTGGCCGCGGTCGGGATCGCCGGCGGCCTCGCGATGTACCTGCTCGGCCGACACGACGCGCAAACTCCCGTGACGGTGGCTGCGACCGGCCACAGCGTCGAGGTCAGTATGCTATGGGGCTTCTAGCGCTCGCGGTCCGCGCCCCGCAGGCGGTGCGAGCGGTCGAGGTCGAGGAGATCCATGGCGCGAACGGCAGGTCCTGCTGGATCTCGCCGTGGTACGGCGGGCAGGCCGCCACCGGTACGGTCACGCCGACCGTTTCGACGACGGTCATCGCAGTCGAGCGCCCGTGATCGCCGGCCGCACGGACCTGCACCCGCTCGCAGCGACGCACGTGCTGCGACGCCACGTTCGCGCGACGCCGCGCGATCAGCCGGACCCACCGCCGGTGGTTTCGCTGATCTCTCACCGTGCGCCCGCGGTCTGCGAGTTGCACAGAAAACCACGCATGCCGAGCGCGAGCACGATGACCATCGACCTCCCGGTGTGGGAGCCGATCGGAGAGCCGACCCAAGAGCCGACCAGGGAGTCGACCGGAGAACCGATCAGGGAGAGCTCGCCGCCGCCGATTCCACGCGCCGCGCTGCGGACCCGGCGCCGCCGGCCGGGCACGCTCGTGCCCGGGATGCGGATCGGGGTGTGGCGGACGGAGCGCGAGCTCGGCCGTGGCGGGATGGCAACGGTCTACGCGGCGGCTCATACCCGGTTCGGCAAGCGCGCCGCGCTCAAGCTGGCGCATCGCGCGGTGCTCAGTCCGCGGTTCACGCCCGAGATGTTCCTCCGCGAGGCGCGGATCGCAAACCAGATCGACCACGCCGGCGTCGTCGAGGTGTTCGCGACCGGCATGTACGGCGGCCGGCCCTACCTGGCGATGGAGCGGCTCGCCGGGTGCTCGCTCGGCGCCCGGCTCGACCACGGCCCGCTGCCGCGCGACGAAGCGCTCGAGATCCTCGTCGAGCTCTGCGAGATCCTGACCGCCGCCCACGCCGCCGGCGTGACCCATCGCGATCTCAAGCTCGACAATGTGTTCCTGCTGGCCAGCCCGGCCGCCGGTGGCCGCCGCACCAAGCTGCTCGACTGGGGCATGGCACGGATCGCGGGAGAAGACGATCCGATGCGCGACCTGATCGCCGGAACGCTGACCTACGTCGCCCCGGAGCAGATCCGCGGCGAGGACGTCACCCCGGCCGCCGATATCTACTCGCTCGGCGTGCTCGCCTACCAGTTGCTGCTCGGCGCGGCGCCGTTCGCGTCGGCGAACGATCGCGAGCTGCTCGACAAGCACCTGCGCGATGCGCCGCCCCGGCCGAGCGCGACGTGGGCGATGATCCCCGCCGCGCTCGAGACCACGCTCGTCGCGATGCTCGCCAAGCGCCCCGCGGAGCGGCCAGCGCTCGGCGAGATCGTGGAGCGGCTGCGCGCCGCGCGGGTGCAGATCCGCCCGAGCAAGCGGCGCTGGCTCGATCTGCCGACCGCGGCGGTGGCCGACATCATCGGACGCCCTAGCCTGCCGTTTCTGGTCACCAAGCGCCAGCAGATCGCCGGGGCCGCGCTCGGCCTCGCGCTGACCGTCGCGAGCTTGCTCCAGGTGATCAGCGGCTGATCAGCGCCGGATGCCGATCACGAGCCCATCGGGGGTCGGCGCGCACACCGAGTCGCAGCTCGCCGCGACCAGCTCGTGGAACCGCCGCATCGCCCGCCCGCGATCGCTGTCGTCGAGCAGCTCGCCGAACAGATACGCGTTGTCACCGATCACGAGGCCACCGGGCCGGAGGTGGTCGATCCCCCACTCGCCGTAGAAGTCGTAGTTGACCTTGTCGGCGTCGATGAACACCACGTCGAACGGCGCGTGGGGCACCAGGGCTGGCAACACGTCGCGTCCGGCGCCGACCAGCACGCTGACCCGATCGGCGACGCCGGCGGCAGCGAGGTTCGCGCGCGCGATCTCGGCGTGACGCGGCTCGAACTCGACCGACCACAGCTGACCGCCCGGAGCGAGCGCGCGCGCCAGGTGGATCGCCGAATAGCCGACCAGCGTGCCGACCTCGACCACCTTGGTCGCGCGGATGAGCCGCAGCAGCAGCGCGATCAGCTTACCGTCGCTCGGGCCGACCTGGATCGCCGGGATCCCCTCGGGGACGGCGAACGCGCGCGCCAGCCCGGCGTCGTGCGGCGCGTGCACGCGGTTGACGTAGTCGAGGATCTCCGGTTGGGCGTAGCGCCCACCGGCGCGAGAGGAGGAATCGGCCATGGCGGGGCTATTCTACTCCACTCTCTACCCGGTCTACCGGCGTGCCCCGCCGCGCCGGGTACGACCGCATCGCTGGAATCGTCGCTCGAAGCCTCGCGACGACCGCTTCAGTCGTCATCCTGCGCGCTGCGGTACGGGCCGAACTTCGCGAGCTCGGCGATCTCGCTGGCAACGGCCACCGCTTCGCGCGCCGCATGATCGGCGATCGCAGCGGACAGCCCGGCGTGCCGGATCCAGTGCGCCGAGTACGTCGGGCTCGGATCGAAGCCGCGCAGCAGCTTGTGCTCGCCCTGGGCGCCCGCCTCGAACAGCGGCAGCCGGCGCTCGATCGCGCGATCGATGCCGGCGTAGTACGCGGTCTCGAAGTGCAACAGGTCGACGTGCAGATCGGCGCCCCAGTAGCGGCCGTACAGCGCGCGCTCGGTCTCGAGGAACAGCGCACCCGCGACCCGCTTGCCGCCCACGACGACCTCGACCATCCGCATCGCGTCCGGGAGGTACTTTGCCAGCGCGTGGAAGAACCCCGGGCGCAGGTAGTCGCGGCCGCCGTGCTCGTCGGTGGTGTGGCGATAGAATCGATCCAGATCGTCGAGCCGGGCATCGTCGAGGTCGCCACCGGCCACCCACGACAGCCGCTCGATCGCGCCCCGCGCCCGCTCGCGCTCCTTGCGCAGCTGCTTGCGCTTGCGCGACTTGAGCTGGCCGAGGAAGTCGTCGAACGTCTGGTAGTCGCGGTTGTGCCAGTGAAACTGCAAGCTGGCGCGGGCGAAGAACCCGGCCTTGACCAGCGCCGCCTGCTCGGCCTGGGAGCAGAACAGCCAGTGAATCGACGAGCACCCGGTGTCTTCTGCCAGGGCGCGCACAGCGTTGATCAGGGCGCTTCGGATCGCCGCGGCGGTCTCGGCGTCGGCCCCCGGGGCGATCAGGATGCGGTTGCCGGTCGCGGGCGTCTGCGGTGCCGCGATCACGAGCTTGGGGTAGTAGCGGATCCCCGCGCGCTCTGCGGCGTTCGCCCAGCCCCAGTCGAAGATGTACTCCCCGTAGCTGTGATCTTTGATGAATGCGGCCACGCCCCCGACCAGCCGACCTGCCTGTTCGGCGAGGAGGTACAGCCCGGACCATCCAGAGCGCCGCTTCTTGGCGGTGCCGGCGTCGATTGACCGGGACTCTTCGAGCGCGCGCAGGAAGCCGTGGCGCAGGAACGGCGACGGCCCATGATCGAGGCCATCCCACGCCGCGGCATCGACGTCTGCAATCGAGCCCGCCGCTCGTACTATCATCGTGCTAGAAGAAGCCACGAAAGGCTCACCATGACGCTCGACCCAGAGACCCGCAAGAAGATCGACCAACTCGTCGCGAGTGACTCCGTCGTCCTGTTCATGAAGGGCAGCCGCAGCTTCCCACAGTGCGGGTTCTCGGCGTCCGTCGTGAATATCCTTAACACCCTGATCCCCAAATATACGACGGTCAACATCCTGGCGGATGCCGACGTCCGGACCGGGATGAAGGAGTACTCGGACTGGCCGACGTTCCCGCAGCTGTTCGTCAAGGGCGAGTTCGTCGGCGGCGCCGACATCGTGCGCCAGATGCACGAGTCGGGTGACCTCGAGAAGAAGCTCGGCGCCCTGGTCGCTGCCGCCAAGCCGGTCAGCGTCACCGTGTCGCCTCGCGCCGCCGCCGAGCTCACGACCGCGCTCAAGGAAGCCAACCCTGGCGATGTGATCCACCTGACGATCACGCCGACCTGGGAGCACAACCTCGATCTCGGCCCCAAGGAATCCGGCCACGTGACGGTGCAGAGCAATGGCATCACCGTGCAGCTCGATCGCGCGAGCGCCGGGCGCGCCGAGGGCGTGACCATTGACTACATCACCGCCGCTGACGGCGAGGGCTTCAAGATCGACAACCCGAACCGCCCCGCGGCGGTCAAGGAAGTCACCCCCAAGGAGATCAAGGCGCTGCTCGACAGCGGCAAGATCGAGCACTTCTACGACGTGCGCACCGAGAAGGAGCGCGGCGTCGCCAAGATCGCCGGGGCCAAGCACCTCGACGACGCGATGATGACGGCCATCGAGTCGCTCGCCAAGGACACGCCGATCGCGTTCCATTGCCACCACGGCGGCCGCAGCCGCGGCGCGGCAGAGCACTTCCTCAAGCTCGGCTTCAAGAACGTGTACAACATGGCCGGCGGCATCGAGGCCTGGTCGCGCGACGTCGATCCGAGCGTTCCGCGTTACTGACCGGATTGACCGCCGCCGCCTGTCGGCCTAGCGTGGCTTCGATGGGCGTCTCCGTATCGGCCGTGGTGGGTGTGATCATCAACAAGCTGGTGCGCGGGCCCTCGCCGGATCCGGATCGTCGCACACGCGGGGCACCCACTCACGATCGACCGCGCGTAGCGGCGAGCGCTCGCGACGTGCCCGGCCCTGGCGGTGCGATCAGCCGACCGCGGCTTCGACCATGATCTCCACGAGGTAGCCGGGGCCGGCGAGCTTGGCCTCCACGGTGGCACGGGCCGGCGTGTGGCCCTTGGCGACCCACGCATCCCACGCCGCGTTCATCTCGCTGAACCGGCCGATGTCGGCGAGCCAGATGTTGGCCTTGAGGATCTTGGTCTTGTCGCTGCCGGCGAGCGCGAGCAGCCGATCGATCTTGGCGAGGATCTGCTGGGTCTGCTCGGTGACCGACGGCACCAGATCGTCGGCGACGATCCCGGCGAGGTACGCCACACCGCCGTGAACGACGGCCTGGCTCATCCGCGGACCCACTTCGTAGCGTTCGATGGTCATCGCGCATGGGTAGTCATGGACGCCGGGTGACGGCAAGGCACAAACGCGGTTCCTGCCGTGCGGCACAGCGCCTGGCGAGCCCGGCCTCCGCGCGCGCATGAGGTCGAGCTGACGGCCCCATCACTGCGCGGCCATCCGGAGCTCCTGCCGCGCGCGGTGATTGCAAGCGCTGGTGCCAGCTCGCGAAATCGCGCCCCGGTGCGATCGCCGGACGTGGTACCAAGGAGGTCCTGCGGTCCGCCGCCGGACACCATGAGTACACGTAGCGCTACCGCCGCCGCTTCTGCTGCTACCGCTGCCGCGGCGACTGCTGCCGCCGCTCCACTGGTCGCCGCCAAGCTGCAGGCGTCTCGTCATCGCGCCGCGCTCGAGGCCAGCTCCCGGTGCGCGTGCTTCTTCTGCTTTCGCGCGTTCCCGACGTCCGAGATCAAGGCCTGGATCGACGCCGATACCACGGCGCTATGCCCTGGCTGCGGGGTCGACGCCGTGCTGGGCGATGCGTCGGGCGCGTCGATCTCCGACGGCTTCCTGCGCAAGATGCATCAGCACTACTTCGCGTACCGCTCCAAGTAGCTGGCGGCTATTTTTTGGGGGCCGGCGGGGCCGGGACCGGCGCGTCGGCCACCCGAGGCGCCGCCAGCGTGCGATTGCCGATCCCGAACACCAGGCGCGTGATCTTGTCGCCGTCCTTCTCGAACACCGCGACGCTCTGCAGCGACTCGATCCAGAACTCGCGGTCCGAGATCGGCGCTAGCCGGTGGCGCGGCTCGCCCGGACCTTCGAGGTAGAGCCGCTTGCCGTCGACGACGACCGCGAGCTTGGTGTTGTTCAGCTCGTACGTGCCGGCGAACACCGCGAGGTCGGCGGCGGTCGCGAGCTTGGGCGGCGGCGATGGCGCATCCTCGAGCACCTTGTACAGCGCGTCCGACAGCCGATCGATCAGCGAGGTCGCGGTGGACGCGAGCACCACGACGCCGTGCTTGGTCTTCGGGTCGAACCCGAGGAACGCGTGAAATCCGCCGGTGCTGCCGTTGTGCCAGTACCGACCGGCGCTATCGATCATCCAGCCGAGCCCCACGTTGTCGCCCGTGCGCTCGAGCGCCGGCTCCTGGCTGAGCTTCATGGCGTGCCGCAAGACCAGCGCGCCACCCGCGGCAGCATCGAGCTCGGCGTCGAGCAGCCGCAGCTGATCGTGCGCCGAGGAGATCAACACGCCCGCGCCGGCGAGCGCATCGAACGTCCACGGCGCCGCGGGGGCCAGATCGTCGTTGGTTCCGACCGCGCGGCGCGCTCTGAGAGACGGCGGCGCGTCCGGCACGGTCACGAATGTGTCCTTCAGCTCGAGCGGCCGGAGCACGCGTTCGGTGACCAGCTTGGGGTAGCCGCCGCCGAGCTTGCGGCCGAGCACGAAGCCGAGCAGGCCCCCGCCGAAGTTCGAGTACGAAAACTGGGTCCCCGGGGTGGTGTCGAGCTCGGTCCGGATCAGGTCGCTGTAGAGCACGTTCTCGCCGTAGCCCCCGTACGGGTTGGCGCCGGTGTTGTGCTCGGCGATGCTCGGCGGCAGCCGGGGCAGCCCGGCGGTGTGCAGCGCGAGGTGACCGAGGGTGATCACGACCTTGTCGCGGATCGGCACGGTGACGCCGGGCGGCAGCAGCTCCGCGAGCGGCGTGTCGAGCGCGACCTCGCGGCGCTGGATCGCGTCGGCGAGCAGCAGCGAGGTGTAGACCTTGGTGACGGGCCCGAGCTCGAACAGCGTCGTCCCGTCGGGCGGTGCGTTGTTGGGGCCGCGGCCGAACCCGTAGACCTCGGTCTTCCCGGCGTCGTACAGCCCGATGACCAGGCCGCTGACCAGCTCGGCGTCGAGGAACGGCTTGACCTGCGCCTCGACCTGGTCGCGATGCCGCCCGGGGTCGACGACGGTGACCGGCGGTGGGGGAACGACCGCAGCGGCGTGACCGCAGGCAGCGGCGACCGAGGCGACGGCCGCCACGACAAATGACCCGTAAGACCAGCGGAGCATGATGAGCTTTGCGTAGACTGCCGTGCTTGCGCACCGCGCGCAATCACCGCCGGGCTCGCCATCACCCCGGCGGTACGATCGGCGCGACACGGTGTATCTTCGAGCAGCTCGATGCGATCTGGTCTCGCCGTCCTCGCGTGTCTGGTTTCTGCCACGGCGTCCGCCGGGGCCAATGGCCCCACCTCGGGCCGCGCCCCGGGTGGCCGTGACGTCGCGGCGGATGGCCCGGCGTCGGTCGTCGGCGGTCACGACGCCGCAGCCGGCGCGTGGCCCGACGTCGCCGCGGTGCTGTTCCCGGTGGGCGCCAGTGACGTTGCCGACTGCACGGCCACGCTGATCGCCCCGACCGTCGTGCTGACCGCCGGCCACTGCGCCGATCCCGCTGCGCCACCGCTCCCCGACAACGTGCTGATCGGCGCCAGCTCGCTCGCCCGACCCGACGACGGCGAGACGATCGCGGTGCTGCGCGGGATCATGTTCCCCGACGCCGAGACCGCGGTCGACGTCGCCGTGCTGGTGCTCGCGCGCGCCTCGACCCGGCCGCCGCGCAAGCTCGCGACCGGCTGGGCCAGCGTCGACATCGTGACCGGCGCGGCGATCTCGCTGGTGGGCTTCGGCGCGATCAACCCCGATGGCGATCGGTTCGTCGACGCGCTGCAGGAGGCGAGCACGACGATCACCGACGCCGATTGCACGGCGTCCGACGGCTGCCACGCCGCCGCGCAGCCAGCTGGCGAGCTCGGCGCCGGCGGGATGGGGGTCGATACCTGCCCGCGCGATTCCGGCGGCCCGCTGTATCTCATGACCGACTACGGCGCGTTCCTCGCCGGGGTGACGTCGCGCGGCTACGACCATCCCAGCGTCACGTGCTCGGAGGGCGGGATCTACGAGCGCCCCGATAAAGTCGTCGACTGGATCGAGCAGGTCGCCGGGGTCGCCGTCGCGCGCGGCCCCGAGCCCGACGCCGATCCGATCGTCGCGGTGCGCGGCGACGGCGGCGACACCCGCATCGCGGTCAACGATCCGCGGAGCGACGCGCACCGGTTCGAGATCACCGTGCCGCCGGCCCACGGCGCGGCCCGGGTCCGCGGCGACGGCACGGTCCGCGTGTGCACCGATCCGGACGCCCCCGACGACGACGCGCTGACGGTGACGATCACGGACACCAGGCACGCCGACCGCGCCCTGCCGATCACCATCCAGATCCAGATCTCGGACGGCACCGCCGCGGCGAGCTGCGACCTCGACGCGCTCGACGCCGGCGGGTGCTGCGACAGCGGCGGACGTCACTCGGGCTGCGCGATTCCGCTGGCGATCGGCGTGCTCGCCGTCATCCTGCGCCGCCGTCGGTGAGCTACGCTGGCGCCATGGCCGAGACCTGGCTTCTGTGCACCGCCTGCCGGACCGACATCGGGTTCGGCGAGAAATACTTTCAGTGCAGCGTGTCGACCTGCAACCGCGCCCGGATGCGGCTGGTGTTCTGCTCGGTCGCCTGCTGGGACAGCCACGTCGCGACGCTCCGCCACCGCGACGCGTGGGCCGAGGACAAGATCGCACCGACCCAGGCGGCCTGGGAGCGCGAGCTGGCCAACGAGCCGCGCGAGCCGGCCAAGCCAGCGGTCGCCGCCCCGGTCGTCAGGTCCACGTCACCGGCCCCGGCAAGCGCTCCGGTCCGCCGCGTCATCGGCGATTCTGCAGCTGCCGCGCCGGCAGCGACCACCAGCGCCGGCGGCGCCACCGCAGGCGTTCACCTCAACGACATCGTCGACCGCGACATGCTGATCGTCATCTCCAAGCTCAAGAAGTACATCAAGGACCGCTCGGGCATGAGCTGCTCCGACGCCGTCGCCGACGTGCTCTCGGACCACATCCGCGTGTTGTGCGACGACTCGATCCGCGCGGCGGGCCGCGACGAGCGCAAGACCGTCCTCGAGCGCGACGTCCCCCGCCCCCGCCGCTAACCCCGCTTGGGGACGGCTCGGGCCGTCGTGAGCCAGTGGCCGGCGTGCTCGCGCCAGGTGGCTGCGATCGCGAACGGCAGCGGCGTGGTGACGGTGACGGCGTCGCCCGTGACGTCGAGCTCGACTTCCAGGAAGCCGATGTAGCGGCGGAGGTAGGGGTCGAGCGCTTTGTAGATCGCTTCCTTGATCGCGAACCGCAGCGTGACGGCACGGCCGCGATCAGGGAGCGCGGCCTGCTCGCGCGGGGTCAAGATCCGGCGCGCGATGTCGTGCCGCGGCGGCTCGGCGTGCTCGAGATCGAGGCCGACGTGGCCGTCGCCTGCGGGCGCGACCAGGGCCGCCGCCCGCGGGCCCTTGTGGGACAGCGAGCCGACCCAGCCCGCCGGCAGGATCGGAGCGCCGCGATCGTCGGACAGGATCGGCGCACCGGAGGCCAGCGCCAGGTGCAGCGCGCTGCGGCCCGCCACGAAGTCGCGGCGGCGGACCTCCGACAGCTCGTGCGCCCGGCGCTGCTCGGCGGGATCGAGGCTCGCGAGCGCGGCATCCAGATCGCCGAGCTCGACGATCACGCAGGCGCCGTGGGCCAGCGCGAGCCGCTCAGCGCTTCGCAGCGTCACGCGGCCCCGGCACCGCGCCGGTCTTCGGCCGCGTGACCATCAGATGATTGTGCTTGGCCTCGTCGGGATAGCCGAACCGAAACGCCAGCGCGCGGTGCGGCTGCGACTTCCAGAGCTTCACGAACTCGGCGCGCGTGTTCTTGGCGTCCTGGATGAAGTACGGGCCGGTGAACTCGCCGTACGTGATCTGCTCGAAGCCGGCCGGATCGGCGTAGCTCGGTGGGATCCCCGACGCGTCGGAGATCATCCACGCGGTGTTGCGCAGCAGGTATTCGCGGATCTTGGTGAAGTCGTCGTACCAGAGCAGGAAGCTCGCGGCCTTGGTCACCACGGAGACCTTGCCCTTGCCGCGCAGGTGGCGCAGCACGCGGTCATCGGCGGCCATGTGGTTGTCGTCGAGGTTCGCGACGATGTGGCGGTACACCCGGACCGGTGCCGTGGCGTCGCCGCGCGGCCGGAACTCGATCTCGACGTTGGCGAACGCCGAGATCTGCTCGTACCAGTAGTGCGTGATCTTCTTGGGCGGGCTGGTGCCGAGCTTCTTGGCGACAAACTCGGCGGCGCGCTCCTCGAGCTGCGCGCCGGTCAGGTAGCTCAACGAGCCGTCGGGCTCGATGTCGAAGTAGCGCAGCGCGACCGGCGCCATGCCGTGCACGGTGAGGCCGGCGAGCGCGAACATGATCGTCCCGGGCAGCTCGGAGTGCGACGCCGCCTGCAGGCTCTTGGTCGTCGAGTGCGCCGAGCGATACAGCCGCCGGATCTCGTTGCTGATGTGATCGACCTCGACGTCGAGCTTGGCGCTCTTGATCGTATCGATCACGCGGATGTCGCCGGCAGCCTCGAGCGAGATCGTGGTCAGCTCGGTCGCGTCGGGGTAGACCGCGAGCGCGGACGACAGATCGCCGCCGCCGAACGGATACACCACGGTGGTCGGCAGATCCTTGGGCCGGAGCCCTGCGATGAACGCCTGGGCCTGGTCGGCCCACGCCTTCTTGTAGGACGCGTAGATCTCCGCCATCTCCTTGCAGTGGGCGGTGATCGCCTTGGTCGAGAACCGCGCGGGGATCGCATCGTCACCACCGCATGCCGCGACCCGGAACATCACGCGTACCTGGGCACCAAAGTCGGTGCCGGTGGACGGCTCGGCGGCGGCGCCACGCGGCGCGACCGCCAGCGCGGTGGTCAGAAGGGCGATCGCAACACACGAGGTTCGCATCGGGGCTCCGGGGTTCCTACGAGTGGACGTATCACGGCCACGGTCGATTCGTCGAACAACGGCGGTCACCGTCGGGCCGGTCGGCGGCGACGGGCTCGCCGAGCAAGGTCATGGCGCGTGAGCGGCGGGTGGCGCGGCACGCGGTGGCTCGGCGGGCGCCGACGCGTCGCCCGGATTGCGGCCCGGGCCCGGTACGTCGGTTCGGGTGGCTTGCGCTGGCGCCGGAGGCTCGCCGAGCAGCGCCGAGGCACGCCCCAGGACGCGCTGCAGATGCGCCGGGCCGATCGCGATGATCGCGCGCACCCACGAGCCGCGCGTGACGAGCTTTGCCCCCGCGAGCGAGGACGGCAGCCCGAGCAAGCGAATCGCGGGCTGGTCCGACACCGCCGCGATCGCGCCGCGCAAGGTGGCCTCGAGGCGCTTGGGCGCGTCGGACTTGCGCGCATCGGCCTTCTGATCGCCCGGATCGGCGGCGTCGCAATCGACGATCAGCGCGACATCATCGGCGACGTCGGCCCACGCCGAGACCTGCGCCGGCGCCGCATCGAGCCCGGTCTGCCGCGCGAGCGCGATCCGCGCGTCGAACGGCAGCCGCGCGGTGAGCCGCAGCGCTGCCCCGGGTGCCTTGTCCGGCATCGCGTGGCGGCGCAGCGCGAGCATCTCGGGCGCAGCGCTGAGCGCGAACTTCGCCTCCCCGGTGCTCGCCAGCGCGACCCGCTGCTGCGCCATGTCCACCCAGTCGGGCGGGCCGACCGCGTAGAACCCGTCGGCGAGCTTGGTCGCACCGGGGATCGCGTTCGGCGCGGCGAGCACGGTCAGGGTCGCGGCCTGCGCCGTCCCCACGCCGTACGCTGCGAGCACCACCTGATCGGAGGCCGCCAGCGGCGAAGCAGGTACCCCTGCGGCCAGCTCGGCGGTGCGCTCGGCCAGCGCGCGGGTGACGATCGCGCCCACCACCGGGCTCGCGCGCAGCCGCGCGAGATCGACCTCGATGATCACCTGCGCGCCCTGCGGCAACATCGCGAGCATGCGCTCGCTGACCGTCGGGACCGGCGCGACCTCGGGCGTCGCGGGCGGCTGACCGGCTCCACCGCCGCAGCCCGTGACCGCGACCGCGACCGCGAGGCCGCGCATCACGCGCGCGAGCCCAAGGCCGCGCCGTGGGCGCCGCAGCCGGGTCGGCATCGTGTCGGCCGTGCGCCGCATCAGTGGACCGTGACGAAGCCGTCGAGCCACGCGGTATCGCGATCGATCACGTACGCCGCGATCTCGAACCCGTCGGGGTGATCGGCGAACCCGGGCTTGCTGCGCCGCGCCTCGATCGCCGCCTCGGCGCCGTCGCGGGTCGAGAACACGCCGATCAACTTGAGCTCCTTGCAGCCGTCGGTTTCGGACTCGTGCCACGCCAGCCACACCGAGCTCGCGTCACTCATCTGGCAAACACGTCGTTGAGCGCACCGATCACGCGCGGCAGATCGTCGTCGCCCGCGACCGAGATGCGAAGGTGGTTTGGCAAGCCCCAGGCCGCCATCGGGCGCACGATCACGCCGAGCCGCAGCAGCTCATCGTAGAGCGGCGCCGACGGTCGCCCGCAATCGATCAGCACGAAGTTGGCGACCGATGGATAGAGCCGGACGCCCGGCCCGCGGATCTCGGCGAGGTAGCGCTCGATCACGCGACGAGCATGGCGGGCGCTGCGCACGACGTGCTCGGTATCGTCGAGCGCCGCCAGCGCGCCGACCAGCGCGAGGCTCGAGACGTGGAACGTCCGGCACACCCGACCGAGCACCTCGATCACCGCCGGCGCGGCGACCGCGAACCCGATCCGGAGGCCCGCCAGCCCGTAGATCTTCGAGAACGTCCGCAGGACCACCACGCGCGGATCGCGGCCCAGCGCGGCCAGCCCGTCGACGCAATCGACCTCGGGCCACATCATCGCGTAGTCGCAGTACGCCTCGTCGATCACGAGCAAGGCGCGCGCGGGCAGCGCGGCGATCACCCGGTCGATCCCGGCCCGCGTGATGACCGTGCCGGTCGGATTGTTCGGCGACCCCACGACGACGAGCTTGGTGCGCGGCGTGATCGCGGCGATCAGCGCGTCGACGTCGCAGCCGAGCTCGGGAGTCACCGGCGCCGCGACGAACGCACGGCCGGCCACGTGGGCCGACAGCCGGTACGATAGAAACGCATACTTGTGGGTCAGCACCTCGTCGGCCGGCTCGCAGGTCGCGAGCACCAGCTGATACAGCAGATCATTCGAGCCGTTGCCGAGCGCGATCTGCCCGGCGTCGCAGCCTAGCCGGCTGGCCAGCGCGCGCCGCAGCCCCGTGCCACTGGCGTCGGGATACAGATGCAGCTGCGGCAGCGCTGCCGGAATCGCCGCCAGCGCCTTGGCCGACGGTCCGAGCGGGTTCTCGTTCGACGCGATCTTGATCGCCCCGGTGATGCCCAGCTCGCGCTCGAGCTCCTCGATCGGCTTGCCGGGCTGGTAGACGTCGAGGCTGACGACGTGCGGCGGACAGAAGGCGCTCGGCGAGGCGGATGACACGACCCGGCCACCCTACAACGCCCGTGACCTCGGGGGAATGCCCGTGCTGCGGCTCCGGTCTATAGTGCGACCTCATGCGCCGCTCGGTTCTGTGGCCCACCGTGGCCCTCGCGTTTGCGATCCTCCTGGTTCCCGGCGTCGCATCGGCGGCCTGTGACCCGTTCAACGAGTACCAGCAGCGGGGCTGGGCGTGGATGTACCTCGCGGCCTTCGGGTTCGGGTTCCAGACCTCGCTCACGCCGTGCGTGTACCCGATGATCCCGATCACCCTCGGGATCTTCGGCGCGCGGGGCAAGGGCGTCAGCCGCGGCAAGGCGCTGCTGCTCGCCACCGCCTACGTCGTCGGGATGGGCCTGACCTACGCCACGCTCGGGGTGATCATCGCGCTGGTCGGCGGCCAGTTCGGGACGATCCTCGCCAATCCGTATGTCGTGGTGCCGATCGTGCTGGTATTCGCCGCGCTCGCGGCGTCGATGTTCGGCGCGTTCGATCTCAACCTGCCGCAGTCGTGGCAGAACCGGCTCAACCAGGTCGGCGGCCGCGGGTTTCGCGGTGCGTTCGCCATGGGCATGGTCGGCGGCCTGATCGCCGCGCCGTGTACCGGTCCGTTCCTGCTGGGGCTGCTGACCTTCGTCGCGACCTCGCGCAGCGTCGTCGGCGGTGGCTCCCTGCTGTTCATCTACGCGATCGGCATGGGCGTGCTGTTCTGGGTGCTCGCTGCGTTCGCGATGTCACTGCCCAAGAGCGGGCGGTGGATGGAGTGGGTCAAATCGGCCGGCGGGATCCTGCTGTTGCTCGGCGGGATCTACTTCCTCAAGCCGCTGCTGCCGTTCATGCGCACGTTCGCGGTACCCGAGACCTGGTTCCTGCTGGCGTCGCTCGCGCTGATCGCGGTCGGCCTGCTGCTCGGGGCGATCCACCTGTCGTTTCATGGCCCGGCGTCCGAGAAGCTCCGCAAGGGCCTCGGCGTCGCGTTGGTCATCGCCGGCGCATTCGCGGTGTGGAGCTACACGCTGACCCCCAAGCAGCACCTGGCGTACGTCTACGACAACGAGGAAGCCGCGTTCGCCAAGGCGCGCGCCGAGGGCAAGGGCGTGATGGTCGACTTCGCCGCCACCTGGTGCGTCCCGTGCGGCGAGCTCGAGCTGACGTTTGGCGACGACGACGTCTACGAGCTGATCAGCAAGAACTTCGTTCCGCTCAAGTTCGACGTCTCCGAGGACAACGCCGCCAGCGCGGCGCGCCGCAGCCGCTACAATGCCGGCACCCTGCCCTCGGTCGTGTTCCTGTCGACCGATGGCCACACCGTCGGCCGCGTCAACCGCATGCTGGAGCCCGAGCCGATGGCGGCGTTGCTCCGGCCCGCGATCGCGCAGCTGCGCTCGCGCAACTGGCTGGCCTCCGGCGACTGCCACTGATCACCGCTGTCGCCACGCGCGCTACAGCAGGCGGATATTGGCGCGCAGAAACACCAGCGCTTCGCCCTGGACGCCCTGATAGTGCGTCGAGACGTCGTTGATCGTCGCGCCGTTGCCGTTCTTGAAGAAGTAGCCCCACGACACCGGCACGCTGACGCCGACGTCGAACACGCTGCTCAGGTGGGTGCCGAGGCCGGCCCGCCCCTCGACCAGGACCGCCTTGTCGGTGATCTGGGCGTTGTCGAGCGGAGGCGTCACCTGCTGGCCGGTCCCGAGGCCGAACCAGCCGCCGAGGCCGAGCTCGAAGAACCCGCCCTGACGCGCCTTCTGCTGCTTGGCGTCGCCGAGGTCGATCAGAAAATGGACGCCGGCACCGACCTGGGTCCAGGTCGCGATCCGGCTGCCGTCGGTGAGCTGGTGGTGCTGGATCCACGCGTCGAGAAACACCAGCTCGGCGCCGACCAGCACCCCGTAGTCGAGGTGCGGGGCCTTGGCGAAGAACGCCGAGTCCTTGATCACGGGATCCCCCGCGGTGCCCGTACCGTACGCCCCACCGCCATCCGCCTCGACGAACAGCTTGAGGACGTCGGCCGACGCCGAGGCCGGGATCGCGATCGCGAGGGCGGAGGCCAGGGTGAGCACGCGCATCATCCGCCAAGTGTCGCCGGTTTCGGCACCATGTGCCAATGGCGTGTCGCGGCTCACAGGCTATGCTGCGGGCGTGCGAACCAAGCCCCAGGGCGCGAGGCGACCTGCCGGACGCGGTGCAGATCGAGACCTGCGAAGCCCGTCGGGCGTGACCCGGTGGCAGCCAAGACCGTGGCTGGCGATCGCCGTGACGCTGGCTGCTTGTAGCGACCCCGAGCTCGAGCGCCTGACCGACATCAAGGCCGCCATGTGCGCGTGCAAGACCGCGAGCTGCGCCGAGCAAGCGCTTTCGCGGGTGCCGAACCCCAGCAAGTCGACGCCTCGCACGCAAGAGGTCTCGCGCGCCATGATCGATTGTCTCGCCAAGCTCGAAGACGCCGAGCGACCGTCGACGGATCCCGACGCCGAGGAGCCCACCGCGGAGCCACCGCCCGTCGCCCCGCCGCCGACCGCCCCGTCACCCGGCGGCGGCAAGCCGTAGCGCCGCCTCTCGAGATTCGGCGCAGGTTGGGGACGTGGACGTTGGCGTCGGAGGAGTCGTCGCAAGTCAGGTGCGTTGACACAGGCGCGGAGACGTCGACCTTGACCCAAGGCGTGGGCGTAGCGCGGCCTACGCGAGTTGGCGTCGACTCGGAGCGCCCGGCGAAGACCCGCCCGCTACGGATCAGAGCGCCGGCTCGAAGACTCGACGACGCAGGCCGCGTCGTCGGGCGCGGGCTTGCGCTTGGGCAGCCCCGACGGGCCGAGCGGGACCTCGGAGTCGAACAACCACTCGTCGCCGGTGCTGTCGAGCGTCGAGCTCGCGAGCCCGAGATCGAGCTCGGGGTTGATCTCGTCCTCGGGAACCGCCTCGACGACCTTCGCGCCGAGCCGGACCCCCGGCATGATCAGCGCCATCGCGGGCGTGACCACCACGTCGGCGTCCGACTCGTGGCCGAAGAACGCGGTGTGCTCGTAGTAGCGGACCGCGTAGCGCACGAGCACCGCGGTCGTCGCCGCGATCGGCACCGCGAGCACGACCCCGACGAACCCGAGCAGCTTGCCACCGGCGACCACGGCGAGCAGCGCGCCTGACTCCGAGAGCCCGACGCGATGGCCGACGATCTTGGGCGTCAGCACGGCGGCCTCGAGCAGATGCAGGCACAGGATCACGCCGGCCACCAGGCCCAGCGTCTCCGCGCTGCCGCCGTCGGCCAGCGTCACGAGCAGCGCAATGCTGGCCCCGACGAACGTGCCGATGAACGGGATCACCGTGAGCGCCCCGACCAGGAGCCCGATCGGCAGCGACAGCGGCATCCCGACCGCGGTGAAGCCAACCGCGTACAGGATCGCGAGCGTCGTCGTGACGATCGCCTGGCCGCGCACCCAGCCCGCGACCACCCGGTCGATCTCGCGCGCCACGTCGCGAATATCGGCGCGCCGGCGCGGCGGGACCACGTGATCGAGCCGCCGCAGGATGTTCGGCCAGTCGGTCAAGAAGTAGAACGAGAACACCGGGATCAGCAGGAGCTCGGCGATCACGCCGAGCGCGCTGAACACCCCGCCGACCGCCGCGCTCGCGATGTCGCGCGCGGGGCCCGAGACCTGGCCGATCGACTCGCGCAGATGATCACTCGCGATGTACGTCTTCCAGTCCGACGGGATCTGCACGTCGAGGTGCTGCTTGATCCACGCGCTGAGGTTGTCGAAGAACCGCGGCAGGTTGGTGAGGAACTCGCTGAGCTGGTGCGCGACCATCGGCGCGAAGAACGTCACGCCGATCGCGACGATCGCCAGGAACGTCGCGAGCAGGATCCCGGCGCCCACCCCGCGGCTCGCGCCATGCCGCACCAGGCGCTCGAGCAACGGGTTCAGCAGGTAGGCGATCCCGAACGCCATCAGGATCGGCGCCAGCACCCCGGCGAGGTAGCCGAGCACGAAGTACGCGAGCACCAGGAACGTCACGATCAAGAGCCAGCGCAAGAGGCTCAGGACCTGCATGGTGTCACGCGGGTCACGCGGCGGAACGCTGTTGGGAGTCGACACCCGGATCGGCTGTACCACAACTACGGTCCGGCTTGGCGATGCGCTAGCCACGGCAGCGAGCGAATCTCGACGAGGGGCGCGCGCGTTCGCCCGGCGGCGAGCCGGATTCGGCGCGCTCGATCGGCCGTGGTTCGGCCGTGGTATCGTGGCCGAGCATGGCGCGCGTCACCAACTTTGGAGACCCGAGTTTCGAGCCGACCGACGAGGAGCTCGCCGAGCTGATGCACGAGGCGTTCGCCGAGGTGCCGGCGCAGAACGTGGCCACGCTTGCGCGGCTCCGGCGAGAGGTCGCCGATCTGCGCGAGCAGGCGGTCGCTCGCTTCAAGCAGCGGCTGGCTGCCGCCAAATGAACCCCACCTTGCTCGTGGTCGCCGGCCCCAACGGCGCCGGCAAGACCACGGTGACGGTGAAGCTGCGCCAAGAAAGGTGGAGCGACGACGTCGAGTATCTGAACCCCGACGACGTCGCGCGCGAGCGGTTCGGCGACTGGAATTCGCCGCAAGCATCGCTCGACGCTGCGCGCTGGACCAGCGCTCGACGCGAGACGCTGCTCGCCGAGCGCGCGGGTATCGCGTTCGAAACCGTATTCTCCGCCGAGGACAAGCTCGATTTCGTCGCGCGTGCGAAGGCAACTGGCTACTTCGTTCGCTTGTTCTTTGTAGGCACCAGCGATCCACGCATCAATGCGGCGCGCGTCGCGAACCGGGTCATCCGCGGCGGACATACCGTACCGATCGACAAGATCGTGAGCCGGTGGAGTAAGTCGCTCGCAAATCTCACGCCGGCGATTGATGTTGCGGACCGCGTGTACATCTACGACAACTCCGAACACGGCGTTGACGCCCGGCTGTGTGCACGCACGATCGATGGCGCGCTTCGCAAGGTCTACGGACAGCTACCCGAATGGGTAAGCGACGTCGTCGATCCGCTGCCGCGCCACGCCGAGTTCACGGATCTTCGCGACCGCTGAGCGCCGCCGGCAACCCGTCGGTGGCCGCCCACGCATTCAGCTGCGCCGCCCAGACCGCCGCATGGGACGTCTTGACCTCGAAGTGGATCATGCCGTAGCCCTCCCCTTTGCTGCGGAGCCAGAGCTCGCGCTTGCCTCTCACCTCGGCGGTGCCCAGCTCGTCGCGCGCGATCTGGTGGCTGATCCGGGCTCCCCCCGCCGCCAGCAATCCCCCGAGCAGCCCGCCGAGCACGCCCCCCAGGAACCACGGGCTCCTCGGGTCGGCACCAGGAACGAGCACGACGCGGCGGTCGGTCAGGATCAGCTCGGCATCGCGACTGAAACCGCCGATGCCGCACTCGACCAGTCCGCGCTTCAGGATCGCTTCGCCGTTCCGTACGACAAATCGTGCCACAGCCTACTCTACCGCACGACTTTGGCGGCCTGCCGTGAGCGTGGCGGATGATTGCCGGGCGATACTCTGTACGTGATTCATCTACTGGACGATTGCGATGAAGGAGCGGCGGTCCGGAGCGCTGCGATCGCGGGATTCGAGCACCACGTGCGTGAGTCGATCGCGGCCAAGGGCCAGGGCGACGGCGCGCAGGTCCAGCGCGTCGAGGCCGAGGTCGCGGCCGATCCGGGGCGCGCGATCCGGTTCGACGCCGGCGGCGCCGCGACGGTGACCGCGGCGGGACGCGCGTACCAGGGCGGCCGGTTCGAGGTGCTGCGGCTGTGCGAGCTGCGCAGCCGCGCGCTGGCGACGCGAGCCCGCGCCGGACGGCCGACCGCGCAGCGCCGGCTGTGGATCTTCGATGGCACATCGCCGGCGACCGACATCGGCGCGCTGCAGGCGACCGCGCCGCCAGGCTCGCTGTTCCAGGTCGCGTCGCAGTTCAATTGCCTCGAGGCGCCCGGGGCGTTCGTCACGCCGGTCGCCGAGTATCTCCACGATCCGACGCAAGGTCCTCGCGCATCGGTCTCCACGTTTCCGGCGACCCTGGTCCGCCACTACGCCGCGCCCGGGCTCGACGGCGCGCGGTTCGTCCAGTGCACCGACGGCCGCCAGCTCGATCTGCTCGCCGACGTCTGCGATCCGGGAGTGGCCGCGGTGCGCAACGGCTACCTGCGGTCGGCCGACGTTCTGCAACCGGCCGCGTTCGCGCGCGCGCTCGAGGATCGCTTCGAGGCGATCGCCATCGGCGTGCACGACGGCGCCGAGGTCGTGCTCGGCGCCGACTGGACCGGTGGCGTCCCGGCCGCGCCACACCGCACGATCGCCCAGGTGTTCACGTCGACGATCGCAGGGGGCATGTACGGCAGCCTGGATCAAGACACCTCCGGTGTGGTGATCTACCGCCAGCTCCAGCGCGCGGCGTATCTGGGCACGCTGCTCGCGGCCGCCGCGCTCGGCAAGCGCCGGGTAGTGCTGACGCTGATCGGCGGTGGTGTGTTCGCCAACCCGATCAGCGCGATCTGGGATGCCATCCTGTGGGCCTCGGATCGCGTCGCGGCGTACCTGCACGCCGATCTGTCGATCATCGTCAACGGCCGCAGCCTCAGCAGCGAGCTGTCGTCGGGCGAGCTGCGGGACGCGGCACGCTGCCGGGGCGGTGCGCTCATCCGCTTCGATCGCGGCGGGGCCGCGTTCGTCACCGCGTGATCGGCGTCGAGCTGGATCGGACGCTCGGCGCCGAGACGCGTGGCAGAGGATCGTCCGCTCGCGGCGCGTACCGTGAACGTCAGCCTACGAAGTCGTACGAGCAGACGCTGTCGCCCCGGGACCGGCAGCGGTGCTCCACGAGAGCGCTCTCGCAGATGAGCCCGGTCAGCCGTCCCGCGCCGAGGAATATCCCGATCTGCAACGCACACGGCAGGAGGCTCGTGTCGGTCACGCACACACGGCCGCCGACGACTTCGGTGACCAGCGCACCCGACTCCGGCCCCGCGACGCACGCGGTGTAGACACCGCAGATCCGGCGAACAAGATCAGCCGCTTCGTGGAGCTGCATCGCGGACTTCACGTGCGCGGCGGGGATCCCCAGGATCGCCACGTACTGCGGAAAGATCTCATGACCTACCCGGCGCAGCGTCCCGGCAAAGCAGGCCTCTGCGAGCGGCTCGAGGATGGCGCAGAACGTCGCGACCGCGGGCACGAACAGATCCGCGCGACTCAGGTCGTGGCGCTGCTCGACCCGGTCCGCGATCGCGAGCGCCTGCTGAACCGCCGGCGACCGCTCGAGGCTCGACGTCCGGAGCGCACGGATTTCAGCCAGCAGGAGCGGCGCTTGAACCTGCGCATGCAAGCGCTTGGTGCCCGACAGGTAGTACATGGTGCCAACCTCCCCGCTGTAATTTTCTACCTGAATCCCCCTCGGGTGGTAGCCACTAGTGAACCCGGTCACGGCAGGATCACCGCCATCTCCATGGCGACGTTCTTGCGCTCGGCGCGCGCGAGCGTGAGCTCGAGATAGCTCGAGTAGTAGTCCTCGTGGCGGAGCTCGATGCGATGGGCGCCCGGCTCGACCGCCACGCCGCCGCGCAGCGCCTCGAGCGGCGCGATGAACCGGCCGTCGACGTAGACCTGCGCGTCGCGGACGTTGCTCTTGACGTAGACCACCGCGTCCACCGCGGTCACGCCGTTGGGTGCGGGTTGCGGGCCACACGCGACCGCGAGCCAGCTCGCGACCACGAGCACACGGGTCATGGCGCCCCGGACAGCGTGACCTCGACGACCTCGCCGATGATCTTCACCGCCGCGGTGGTATCCCCCGCGGGGGGCTTCTTCGCGATCGACGCGATCCGATCGGTCGACTCGTTAGTCGCGACCCCGATCACCCAACCCGCCGGTGAGACGTGGCGCAAGGTCGCGCTCGATACGCCCCGCGCGCCGAGCAAGTGCTTGAGCTCCGACTGCACCAACCCCCACGGCGTGTTGTGCGCGAGCCGCACCAGCACGACCCCCGGCTCGCCGATCGGCGCGTCGTCGCCGCTCGGCATCTGCGGCGGTGCGAGCTGCGGGGTCGGCTGCGGCAACACGTCGAGCGTCGCCGCCGTCACCGCGCGATCGATCGCATAGCCGACCAGGCCCGGATCGGTTCCGCGCGATGCGCCGATCACGGTGCTCTGGCCGAGCAGCTTGTGCGCCCTGCGATCGACCAGCCGGACGTGCGCGGTGACCAGCACGCCGCTGGCGTCGAGCCCGCGCAGCGAGACCGGTGCGCCGACCGTCACGCCGGCGATCGCGACGATCTCCGCCTTGGCCTCCGCCGCGAGCGCCTCGGCGGTCTCGTCGTCGAGCGGCAGCTCGCCATCGGGCCGGGCGGCGGGCCCCGAGGCCGGCGCGCGCTTGATGACGAGGTTCGCGCGGCGCAGCGTGCCCGACAGCGCCGCGAGCCCGGCCACGTCGGTCTCTGCGGCGAGCCCGTAGGTGGCGTGGATGCCCTCCGGCCCGACCACCCGCAGCAGCACGATCGCGGCATCGCCATTCGCCGCGGGCGCGTCGCCGGGTGGCTTGACGGCGATATTGAGCTCCGCGAGCCGCGCCCGGAGCTTGTCGCGATCGATCCGCACCGACACCGAGACCTGCTTGCGAGCGTCGGAGACGACCTCCCTGGCGACGGTGAACTTGGTGACCCACAGCCGGGCGTGGCCAAGCAACTCGCGATCGAGCACGGGCTTGTTCTGCTTGCGAGCGACGGGATCGAGCAGATCGTTCAGCGCTTGCGAGACCGCCTTGCCGAACGCCTCGTCGAGCGCCTGGATCCGCGCATCGGCGGCACCGGCATCCGCATCGCCATCGGCCTGATAGGCGATGACGTCCTCGGCGTGCGCGCGTGCGCCGCCCCCAACGACCGCGGCGAGCAGGATGGCGACGACGGCAAGGATCCTCACGTGGCCAGAGCCTAGCAAACCGTCAGCCGGGCCGCCTGTTCTTGCTCGGTTTGCTGGCGCGCCCTGGGCCGGCGCGCCCGGGGCCGGCCGGCCCGCCCCCGGAACGATCGCTCAGAACGAGGCGATCGCCTCGCCGAGCACCACGATCTGGTTCTTCTTCCCTTCACCGTTGCTGTCCAGGAACAACACGTCGTCGTCGGAGATATCGATCCGCGCGTCGGCCCGAACCAGGAGGTGAGGGCTGATCAAGTAGCCCGGCGTCACCGTGATGTTGACGAGCTGCCGCTTGGCGCCGGTGCGCGCGCCGTCGTTGTCCTTGAACAGCTCGACGCGTCCGCCGACCGTGAGCTTGTCCGACGCGTGGAACAGCGGCTGAATGCCGGCGCCATACCACACGGCATCGGATCCCGCTTCCACGGCGGATGCCTTGTCCTCGCGGCCGAAGTTGGCCTGCAGGTTCAGATCGAGCGCGCCGAACTTCACGAGCGCCGTGACATCGATGGTCTCGCGCCAGTTGTCATCGTTATTGGTCTGCTCCGGGCCGGCATACGCCGAGATCGTCACCAGGCTGTCGGCGTTGGGGATGATGCCGACCTTGGCGAGGATCGTCTTGCCGCGGTTGTTATCGGCGATCACGTCCCAGCCGTTGACCACGCCGAGGTGCACGTCGACCTTGTCGGTGGCCTGATAAAATACCTCGACACCGGTATTGGTGACCGGCTCGGCGAAACCATAGAGGTAGCCACGCGACGCCGTGGGGTTCGATCCCGATTCGATCACCTCGATGCCATTGAAGGTGGCGAACTTGCCCACTCGCAACCCAACCTTGTCGTGCTTGTACATGCCGTATGCCTCCTGGACATCGAGCTTGTACGTGTCGGTCCCCATCGGATTGAAGTTCGACGTATTGACCACCGCGTCCGTGCCACCATCGATGTCGATGGTGTAGCTCAGCCCCGGGTCGACCTCCCCCGTGATCGCGACATGTGCGGCGTTGAGCGCAAAGTTGTTATGCCGCGCACTGTAGAAGAACGTGCCGTTGACTCCGCTGGCAGGCCGGTTGAAGTTGTAATTATACGTTGTATCTACAAATCCGCTGATCGCGGGTGGCTTGGCCACCGCGGCCGGCGCAGCAGGGGCCGCTGGCGGCGGATCGGCGACCGGAGCTGGCGCGGGTGTCACCGGCGCAGGTGCCGGTGGGCTTGCATCGGTCCCCTGGGCGAGCGCGACTCGGCCAAACCCGCAAATCGACATCGCAGCCAACATCGTCCGCTTCAGCATGAGCTTCCTTTCACATCTGGGTGACGGTTGCATCGTAAGCAGTTCCGTTGGAGATACTCAATTCTCGTCGGCACTATCTTCCCGCGATTCACCGTCCACGGCACCGTATGTCTCGCACAGGACACGAACCAGAAATACGAGATCGCGCCGCGTGTATACACGCGCAATTTCAGGTTCGCAAAATCGAGATTGCCAGTGTCGCCGATCGCCTCGTCAGACCTCGAGTACATCGGTCTCGGTCCGAGTACATCGGTCTCTTTCAATAATGCAAGAACACCGGGACGACCGTGGATTGCAGGATCGCGTGGGTCACCGAGCCCCACACCAGGCGCGCCAGCGGCGACGGGATGTAGCCGCCGAGCACGATCATCCCGGCGTCGAGCTTGGCCCGGCGCGCGAGCAACGCGTCCGCGATCGACTCGGCCGAGACCACGTTCTCCGGCTCGGCCACGATGCCGAACTCGCTGCGCAGCAGGTGGCAGCCCTGGCGCGCGATCTCGAACGCGTTCGAACCATCATCGTCGACGGTCGCAACATGGATACGGCGGGCGCGCGCCAGGCCACTCGCGGCGAAGCTGCGCAGCGCCCGCGTCGCCGCCGTGCTGCCGTCGTACATGATCATGACGCCCGACCCGGCGGGCGCTGGGTTCTCGGGGACGATGATGATCGGCTTGCCCGCGCGGCGCAGGATCCGGTCGCGCGTGTAGTTGTCGTGCTCCTGGGTCTCGAACCGGAAGTTGACGTCGCGGCCGAACAGCAGCACGTCGTGTTGCTGCATCTCCTGGAGGATCGTCTCGGCGGGCCGGCCCACCAGCTCGAGGGTCCGCACCGAGACGCCCGCGGCACGGCCAAGCGCGATGAAGCCTTCGAGCCACTCCCGCGCCCGGGCATGGGCATCCTCGAGCAACGCGGTGTCGCGATCCTTGCGGTAGCTCGCGCCGCCGATGCTCGTCGCAGCGCCCGCCACGATGTCCGGCTCGTCCACGATCGCGAGGCCGACGAGCGAGGCCCGGATCGACCGCGCGATCGCGAGCGCGACGCCGATCGCACTGGCGCTACTCACCGAGCCTTCGAGACAGATCAGGATGTCCATATATCAGAAAAATACGAGTGCCACGACCGCGAACAGCGGCACGAGGATGGCGAACGACCACAGGGTATAGCCGAAGAAGCTCGGCATACGGACGTGATGCTGCTCGGCGATTGCCTTCACCATGAAGTTGGGGCCGTTGCCAATGTACGTGATCGCGCCCATGAACACCGAGCCACAGGACACCGCCGTCAGCAGCTGGTGCCCGATCGGGTGCGCCGCCAGGGCGCCCAGGTCATTGACCGACAAGACCTGACCTCCTCCACTCGCCACGCCCGTGGCGAGCGACGCAAAGGTGAGATACGTGGGCGCGTTGTCCAGCACGCTCGACAATGCGCCTGATGCCCAGAAGAACTGCCATGGCCGTGTGATCCCCAAGCTGGCGCCGCGCTCGGCCAAGAACAACAGCGCCGGGACCATCGTGATGAAGATGCCGACGAACACGACCGCGACCTCCTGGATCGGCGCCAGGCTGAACCGGTTGGCCTCGTGGATCCGCCGCGGCGTGCTGGCGAGCGACAGCGCCGAGAGCACTGCCATCGCCGCGATCTGCACAGCCGCGCGCGCGGTCTGGCTCGCGAGCCAGTGCCGTCCGTAGGTGCCGACGACAAACACGGTCGCGACCACGCCGAGGAGCCACACCAGGTTCAGCGTGCCCTCGAGGCGTAGCGGCTGCTGTGGCTCCGGGGCGTCCGGCGCCCCGCCCCGCTGGGTCCGGATGGGCTCGCGGCGCGAGACGTAGCCATCGAACAGCGCGAAGATCACGAGCAGCACGCCGTTGACGAACGCCCACTGCGCCGCGAGATGCAGCGTCCAGGTGAACGGCACGCCACGCAGAAACCCCAGATACAGCGGGGGATCGCCCAGGGGCGTGAGCAACCCACCCCCGTTGGCGACGATGAAAATGAAGAACACGACGATGTGGCGGCTGCGCGGCCGATGCTCGTTGGCGCGTAGCAGCGGCCGGATCAAGAGCGCCGACGCACCGGTGGTGCCGATCAGGCTCGCCAGCACCGCGCCCAGCGCCAGGAAGCCGGTGTTCACCGCGGGCGAGCCCGCGAACGATCCGCGCACATACACCCCCCCGGAGATGACGAACAGCGCTGCCAGCAATGCGAGGAACGCAACGTACTCGCGCGCCGAGTCGAACAGCAGCGCCGCGCCGTCCGGGTGAAACCCGAGCAGGTAGACCACCACCGGAATCGCCAGCACGCCGGCGACCAGCAACTTGTTCCGATGAGGTTCCCAGAAGTGCCCCCAAAACAGCGGCAATGCCGCGATCAGCAGCAGGTAGAGCAGGAAGGGAACAACGGTCCAGAACGGCGTCAAGCGTGTCGCATCCGATCAGGCGGACGCGGATTTGCTCAGCTGGGCGATCGAGGCCTTGGCCGCGGCGATCTCGGTCGCCGGAATATCGGAGACGGCCGTGGCCGGGACAAACTCGGGGTAGCCCGGAACGCCCATCTCGGGGACGTCGAGGCCGGCGATCTCGACCTCGGCCGACACGCGGTTGGAACCGAACAGCTTGCCGACGCCCCAGAACGCCAGTCCACCGACGACGATGTTCCAGCCGGCGCCGGCGATGACCTCGATCGCCTGCGCGATGATCTGCGTGTGGTCGCCGTAGAACAGCCCGGTGACGCCCTTGCCGGCGGTGCCGAGGTACTCGGTCGCGCCCACGCCGTTCCATCCCGCGCCGTACGTGCCATCGGCGAACAGGCCGACCGCGAGCACGCCCCACAGACCGTTGACGCCGTGGACGCTGATCGCACCGACCGGGTCGTCGATCTTGACGCGGTCGAAGAAGAACACGCTCCAGATGACCAGGACGCCGGCGACCGCGCCGATGATGAAGGCGCCGACCGGTGTGACGAACGCGCACGGCGCCGTGATGGCGACCAGGCCGGCGAGCATGCTGTTGCACATCATCGTCGGGTCGGGCTTGCCCTTGCGCCACATGTAGAGCACGCCCGATAGCGTGGCCGACATGCCGGCGATCATCGTGTTGGCCGCGACGATACCGATCCGGCCATCGCTGCCCGCGAGCGAGCTGCCGGCGTTGAACCCGAACCAGCCGAACGCGAGGATGAAGGTACCGAGTTGCACCATCGGGATGTGATGGGCGAGGATCGGCTTGACCTTGCCGTCGGCGGTGTACTTGCCGATCCGCGGACCGATCAGGTACGCCGTGATCAGGGCGAGCGCACCGCCTTGCAAGTGAACGACGCCAGACCCGGCATAGTCGACCGCGCCGTGGCCGAGCCCGAGGCGATAGCCCAGCTGCGCCAGCCAGCCTCCGCCCCACACCCAGCAACCGAAGATCGGATAGAGGAATCCGCCAATGATGATGCTGTAGAGGAAGAAGCTCTTGAAGCTCCAGCGCTCGGCGCACGCGCCGGTCACGATCGTCGCGGTCGTGTCCATGAACACCATCATGAACAGAAACAGCACGATGACCGCCGAGTCGTAGGCGCCGCCGCTCAGGAAGAACCCGGTGGTGCCGAACAGCCCCCAGCCGTGATCACCGTTGACCGCCGAGCCGATGGTGAACATGCTGTTGAGCGTGGGTGTGCCGCCCAGGGTGACCGGGCCCCCGATCGCGGTTCCGTTGAGGCCGCCGCACATCAGCGCGAAGCCGCAGACAAAGAACCCGAACATGCCGAGCGCGTAGACCATGAAGTTCATCGACATCGTGTGCGCGACGTTCTTCGCCCGGATCAGGCCGGTCTCGACCAGCGCGAAGCCTGCCTGCATGAACATCACCAGGAAGCCGGCGATCAACACCCACACGAAGTTGACCGAGTAGATGCCATGCGATGCGGCCTGCGCGACGGCGTCGACCGCAACCGCCAGGTCTTTGGGCGTCGCCTTGGCCGGATCGGGCTTGGTGTAGCCAGGAACCGAGTATGCGGTCGGTGTGCTCTGGAAGGCGCCCGTCGGATCCGGGGCCGGCGGGGGCGTGGGGGCAGCCGCCGCAGGTGCAGCGGCCGGCGCCGGCGCCGGCGCGGGAGCCGCCGCCGCGGGAGCCGCCGCCGCGGGAGCCGCCGGCGCCGGTGGTGTCGGATCATCGGCTCGGGCCGTTGCGGCACCAAAGCCGAGCAGGCCGACGGTGAGCGCGAAGATCGCGAGCCGTCGGCGAGCGTGCGAAGCGGGAGTGAGCGAGACCATTTCATTACCTCTCTGGTTCAGCGTCATCGAAGCTCGAGCTTTCCTTTGAGTCGGACGGCCCACATGGCACCCAGGATGGCGCCGACTTGCATCACCGCGAAGAACACCGCAGCAGCCGGCAGGCGATGGTCGGTGGCGAAGAACGCCGCGCATGTCACCATCACAATGACCGCCTGGGTGCCCAGGAACGTCTTCTGGTACTGTGCCCACATCATGACCAATCTATCGGTCATTTGTTATCTGGCGGTTTCGTGCAGACGAATTCGCGGTAAACACGACTCCGAGATCCCGCAGGGAGTCCGCCAGGTTCCGCCGGTTTGCAACGGCGCTGACTCGCGGAGCTGTTTCGCCCGTCAATCTCGCGAGATATGGCGCCCGCTCGCCTCGCGGAACGCTCGCGCTGCGAGCGCTTACGAGGCCGCGTGAACCGGCGACGTCATCGGACCGGCAACGCGAGTAGCCCCGCGGAAACCGGACCGAAAACGACTGACACCAGTCTCCTTAGCGCGTCACGAGCACGTACAGGGTCGCCGCGGTCCCTTCCACGGTGCCGAGCGCGATCATGCCTGCCCGCGCCGACGTCGCCTTGACGTGCGGGGCGTCCTTGGCCCAGGCCGGGACCTCCTTGACCCACAGCGTAGCCACCGAGACACCTCCGACGCTCCAGCCGATCGCCGGTTTCGCGTTCACACCGTCGATGACGACGACGGGTGGTCCGGAGTCCCCCGCGGCCGGGAGTGCGCGGGGCGGATCGAGCGCGAGGCGAATCGCTTCGAGCGGCACCGCGAGCGTGACGTGCCAGCTCCCATCGGTCTCGGGCTCGGCGGCGATCGCAATCGCAGCCTCGACCGCGGCGTCGAGCCGCGCCTTGATCCATCGATCGGCGAGCTTGGTCGCGAGCGTGCCGCCATCGGCCAGCGGAAGCGATCCGAGCTTTGCCGAGAGGCGCCGCCGCGCAGCGTCCTCGGCAAAGCGCCGTGAGGTGCCGAG